>Ga0080004_1119279_pt1 | contig 20978 bp, 20 predicted proteins | sample WasSprMetagenome_FD_69207 | JGI IMG/M metagenome (GOLD analysis project Ga0080004, IMG submission 69207) | Sulfidic aquatic microbial communities from Washburn Spring, Yellowstone National Park, USA - WS (SPADES assembly) (version 2) | ecosystem: Environmental > Aquatic > Thermal springs > Hot...
ATGCAGATGAAATCCTTATCTAAAATGGGGGATCTCTGACCACCCCAACTGCCCCGCAGATGACAGATGTAAACCCGAATAGATGTGGGGAACCTGTGAACCGCCCTGAAGAGGAACCCTCACCCTTCAGGACGGGGAGGAGGTCAGGTTAGCAATTGTAAAGATTATTGGCAGCTGAAGGAATATTAAAAAGTCGATGCAATATTTTCAATTTCTGCTTTGTGGCTTAATTCTAGTTGATTTTTTGAAATTTCCATATCTTTTCTAATTCTGCCTTCTTCTATAGTCTTCCCGCAAATTTAGACTTTATTCTTCAGTTAAAACTAAAAATTTACCATGAATTTTGATTAGATTTGATGAGGGGTGAAGATTCATCCTCCACAGAATACGACTAAAAATTTTCCGAAATGGAAGAGAAGGCAAAAATACCAGTAAAAGATAATTAAGCCACAAAGCATCAATTTCTTTTTCGAAGTATTATGTTAACCGTAAAGTTGATTTAACGTATATTATGTGAATTACTAGTTGCCGGTGAAAAATATGGGCGTAAAAATGCTTGCTGGAGCAGATTTCCACGGCTTCAAACCCTCTTTTGATCATTTTGCAAATGAAGCAAAGGCGTTAGGGGTTGACTTAATGCTTGTATGCGGTGATGTAACGAATTTCGGTACATTGGAGCAAGCGAAAAATCTTCTATCGATATTAGCTGAGACAAATATACCTACACTTTTTGTTCCTGGAAACTGTGATCCTCCTTCACTTGTTAACATAGATTTAGAGGTGGTGAAATGTATTCACGGCTCCAGCATTTTATATGATGAATTAGCATTTATGGGTGTTGGCGGAAGCCCAATAACACCATTTAATACGCTCTTTGAGATGAGAGAGGAGGAGATTGCCGGAGTGCTTCAAGAGTGCTTACATAAGTTTGGCGGCGAAATAAACGTCACAATATAATATTATTGTCTCATTCGCCTCCAAAAAACACAATTCTCGATAAAACATTTTTAGGTATACATGTGGGAAGCACTAGCATAAGAAGATTTATTGAGGAGTATAAGCCGCTATTAGCAGTGTGCGGACACATACATGAAACTAAAGGGAAAAGTCGCATAAATAATACGTTAATAATTAATCCTGGACCGGCTAAGCAAGGAAACTACGCATTAATAACTGTAAAAAATAAAGATGAAATAGATGTTGATCTTCGATCCGCAAAAATATGAGGGTGGTCTAAAATGGTAACTTAACATGTAAAGCCTCTATAACCGAAACCTCGCTGTTCACGGTTGGGGTGGAGAAGGGCTTAAACACTAAAGAGCCTAGTGTTTTTGGGTGTTCCCTGCATTAACATAACCTATGCTTTAATGGGAGGCGTAGAATGGGCCGTTAGATCCTAAACCAGTAAATGAGGCTGGAGGCGTAAAGTCTACTCTAAAACGCTGGAAGCCTCCAAAAAATTCTCTAACACTGTTAGTGTTCTAAGGATGCCCCTTAAATGTTTCTGTACGCGTATAATTTTCAATCGAACCAATAGAATCAAAATGCTGCCTGGAGGCTGAGCAGTCTAAAACCTAACATTGTACGCTCCAGTATCCCTTACCTACGAAGCATAAAACAAAAATAATGGTTTGGCTCGTTCGCTGCGTCCGTAAACCTTAAAAGAAGGTTTATATTGATGGTACTTAATCCTTTGTCGGGGTGTCTGTTTGACGCTTGAGAAAGGAGACTTCGTGCTAATAGATTACGTTGCTAAGATTGCTGAAACCAATGAGGTTTTTGATACTACGATTGAAGAAGTTGCGCGGAAAGAGGGCATATATCAGGAAGGCGGTTTATATGAACCTAGACTTATTGTTATAGGTGAGGGATGGATTTTAAAATCTTTAGAGGAAGCGCTGCTTGGGCTTGATGTGGGAAAAACGGTGACAATAGAAATTCCGCCCGAGAAAGGTTTTGGGAATAGAGACCCTGAGAAGGTGAAAATGTATCCCCTGAGAAAGTTTATTGCGCAGGGCATTACTCCAAAGGTTGGTATGAGAATTGAAGTTGACGGAAAAGTTGCTACTGTACGTTCGATAGGTGCTGGCAGGGTTCAGTTGGATTTTAATCCGCCATTAGCCGGTAAAACGCTCATTTATGAAGTTACTGTTAAAAGTAGGCTTGAAACGATAGAAGAGAAGATTAAGGCTTTAATACACCGCAGGATCCCTCAAGTGGACATTGAAAAATTCATATTTGAAATTGGAGCAGAAGATGTTACCATAAATGTTCCAGAAGAGGCATTTTATATTGAAGGGTTACAGATTATTAAACGTGGGATTTTTATGGATATACAGAGGTTTTTCCCGGATAGGAAAATTGTACGATTTATTGAGGTTTTCAGGAGAAAGGAGGAACCCTCATTAACAACACCTTCATCAGCTGCAAACCCTTAAGGCACTTAATTGATCCATAAACTTTAATAATCATGCACCGATCATTATTCTTCAGGTTTTCCGGAAAACACAATTTAAAATTCTCGCAACCCTCTTCAGCACAATCCTGCGGATGAAAAGAAAATACAACTCCCTCAATTGCCTGTTTAGATACTACAGCTGCTTCAATCTCAGCTTCAACTACTTCAACAACACGCATCTCGAGATTATACATTTCGCATGTTAAGGTTTTATCGCGTAAATTGACAATCTTATATATTCTCCCTCTCTCCAAATTTTTAGCGCAAACATTAAAGTATTTACATTCACTACACTTTAAGCCTGGGCCTTTATAAATGAAGGATTCACCAACCTTAGCTTGACCGATGCCTACTAGAGTAATAATGGTTCTCCTATTCCTCCCATACTTAATCATATGCTTAGTCTATCACTCCAGTCTCTTTAGCTAAGTCTCTAGCACTTTCATACGTTAAAGGTTTCTCGTTCAGAATAGTATACCTCTCAGGGCGGATTTTAGGGGCTTTCACCAAAGCTTCAATTATATATTTAGGTTCAATATTTATTTCCTCAGCTGTAACTGGGGCTCCAACTCTCCGTAAGGTTTCCCTAATTAGTCTCCAATCTAATCCATGAAGGAAAGCCATCATTATTGTGCCAATCCCGCATTGTTCTCCATGTAATGCTGGTTTGGGTGATATGAGATCTAAGGCGTGACTAAAAAGGTGTTCTGACCCACTGCAAGGTCTACTGCTTCCAGCTATACTCATAGATATGCCACAGCTAACAAGCGACTCCAAAAGAACTCTTAGGCCCTCATCAGAGCCTGGTTTAATTAGATGAGAGTTTTCAACTAAATGTTGTGCGCTCATTAAAGCTATACTCGCCGTATACTGCGCATAATATTCGTTCCTCCTCTCATGAGCGAGCTTCCAATCACGGGTTGAAGTGAATTTCGCTATTACATCTCCACATCCACTTGCAATGAAACGATAAGGAGCCCTAATTATAAGGTCTGTATCAGCTATTACTGCTATTGGAGATTGAGCCATAATTGAGTAAGGTTTATTTAAACCCTTCAGTGAAGCGAAGGGGCTAGCTATTCCATCATGGGAAGCCGTTGTAGGAACACTTATAAAGGGAATGTGTTGACGCGCAGAACTGAGCTTTGCAATATCGATTTTTGTTCCTCCACCAACGCCCAAAACAACCTGAGGTTTCACTTCCCTGATTTTTCTTTCAGAAGATTCAACGTCGTCAACAGTTGGCATATTAGATTTAATTATGTGCTCATTAACCGCTAACCCTTCTCTTTCAAGTATCTCCTTGACTTTTTGGCCAGCTACGTTAAAGGTTCTTTCCCCAGCAACTATTAGAGCTCCCTTCTTGAAGCCTAAATCATTACATATCGAGCCAATCATCTTTAGGCTTCCTTTTCCAATAATTATCTCTCTGGGTAATTGCATGCGATGGATTCTTAACGACAATCCGCCATCAACCTTAAAGAAAATTTTTATCCAAATTTTACATAAAAACATTAAATGTTAAAAGCATTTTCTAAGCGTGTACTTAAGAATGTTGATTTGACTTTTCCGAACAATTTAAATTTAAGTTCACGTAATATTTTATTGCATCCTCCATCTATAATGAACATCGAGAAGTGAGGTTTATTACAGCAGACTAGCTTCATTAAAATCATGCTGATAATTTAATGTTCTAAAAGGTTAGCTATTTACGCTTAAATAGAAAGGTGATATGATAAGTTGGCGTCGGCTGATAGAAGTAAGATTGAGATAAGACGGATAATACTTGAGCATATTCCAAAGGAAGCTGAAATAACTCGCGTAGAGTTTGAGGGGCCAGCATTAGCCATTTATGCGAAAAAGCCGGAGATACTATTGGAGCGGGAGAACATAATTACGAATATTGTTAACATCATAAAAAAGAGGATTGTTCTTCGATCAGACCCTTCAGTAAGACTTCCAGAGAAGGAGACTGAGAGGATAATATTTGAGATAGTGCCGAAAGAGGCTGAGATAACAAATATAATGTTTGATCCGCCTTTAGGTGAAGTGATAATAGAGGCTAAAAAGCCAGGTTTAGTTATAGGTAAAAATGGATTAACACTCCAAGACATAATACTTAAAACTAAGTGGAGACCTAGAGCGATAAGAAGTCCACCTAAACCATCAAAGATAATGGTTCATATACAACATTCGCTTTACGCTAATAGTAAAGAGAGGGAGAGAATACTCCGTAATATTGGTGAAAGAATATTCAGACCGCCACTATACGAGGTTGGAGATGTAAGAATAACAATGCTTGGCGCAGCTAGAGAAGTTGGCCGTTCAGCTATACTTGTCCAAACAAGAGAAAGCCAGGTTCTTTTAGACTGCGGGATAAACCCAGGCTCAACAAAACCTCTTGATGCTTTTCCAAGATTTGATGCACCGCAATTTGATATAGAGTCTTTAGATGCTGTTGTGATAAGTCATGCTCATCTAGATCACTGCGGCTTCCTACCATACCTATTTAAATATGGTTATGATGGCCCAGTTTACTGTTCTGTTCCAAACGTTAGCTTAATGACTCTGTTACAACTCGATTACTTAGATGTTTTATCGAAGCAGGGTGCTCCATTACCATATGATCAAAAAGATGTGCGTGAAACCGTGTTACACACTATCCCCCTACGTTATGGAGTTGTCACTGATATAGCGCCGGATATACGATTAACATTACATAATGCTGGGCATATTCTCGGGTCATCCATAATTCACCTGCATATAGGTGAAGGTTACCATAATATAGTTTACACGGGAGACTTTAAGTATGGTAAAACAATGCTTTTAGAGGCTTCAACCACAGAATTCCCGAGGGTTGAAACAATTATAACTGAAAGCACATATAGCGCTCCAAACGATGTTATGCCCTCCAGAGCGGATGCTGAGAAAAAGCTTGTCTCAATAATTAATGAAACCCTAAACAATGGGGGTAAAGTGATAATCCCTGTGCCAGCTGTTGGAAGAGCTCAGGAAATAATGCTTGTAATAGATGAATATATGAGGCGAGGCGAACTTAAGGAGGCACCGGTATTCATTGAAGGCATGATATCTGAATCCACAGCTATCCATATGGCTTATCCCGAATATCTCTCTAGGGAAGTACGCAACAAAATAATTAATGAGGATATGAATCCATTTGAATCCGAATACTTCACGATTGTTGAGCATCCAAGCGCTAGAAGCGAAGTAATTGAGGGTGGACCATGCATAATATTAGCTACGGCGGGAATGCTTGAAGGCGGGCCTGTAATAGATTATTTCCAAAACCTTGCGCATGATGAACGTAACTCACTAATATTTGTTAGTTATCAGATTGAGGGTACGCTAGGCAGGAGAATCCAGAAGGGTGCACAGGAGGTTTCAATAGTAGATCAAGAGGGAAAAATAAAAGTTATAAAAGTTAGCTTAAAGGTTCACACAGTTGAAGGGTTCTCCGGTCACTCGGATAGGAGGCAAATAATAAATTACTTGCGTAAAATTGCGCCGAAACCAGAGAATATTATAGTAGCTCACGGTGAGAGAAGCAAATGCTTAGCTCTTGCCGAGTTCTTACGCAGGAAATATAAGGTTAATGCTATAGCGCCAGACATTCTTGAAACAATAAGGCTGAGATGATGAGCAGCATTATGGAGAGGTAACCTCGGTGGACGGCGAAGCTTTTTCCCTCCATATTTGAATATTTGGCGGCGTTAGAACTATTCGTTCTTCACCAAGCCTGGCAATGTCTCCGCCCATAGTTTTCACAAACTCACTTAATTCATTGATTGCACGTTTAACGTCATCAATGCTTTTTTCAGCTAATGGGCCAACCCTGACTATTAATATGTTTCCCGACTTAACTTCATTTTTAATCTTCTCGAGATCGTCAAGAGAATGTAGCGGTAGAGCTTTGAGATATATTTTGCTAGTAGGTGACGGTGTTATAGAAGTCTCTACGGCTTCCTTTTCTTCCCTCTTCTCTACCTTTTCAGCCTCCCTCCTTTTACCTTTACCAATAATTTTATTAAGAATTTTTCCCGGATCCGAATTAGCCAAGTTTTTCCCCTCACCAATCTTTAAGTTCACAAATATAGAATTATTTTTCGGCTTATTATTTTTTAGGTCTTAACTCTCCTGTTTCCATAAGTTTCTCTTTAATTATTTTCCAAGTTAAATCTCCAACATAATGTAGATTCTCAAAAACTTTTCCCCGCTCAAGTGTCTTAATTTTTTCGGAGCTTAAGAGAGCCTTAACAACAGCTATCGCTTTACCATGCTTCTCATCTAATACTAAGGCAAAAGCCCCCTCCTTAAACTCCCCCTCAATCCTAACTATTCCAGGGGCCATAATGTCAGCACCATTACATACATGGGGAATTGCACCCATATCAACAATAACTTTTGGAAGATTTTGAAGGATCTCCTCAAATATTAATGTTGGTACTAAATCACCCTTTAAATCCATTAAGACTGGTCTTCCATTTATTATAAAGATTTTACTTTTATCGGTGAAAGCAACTTCAATCTTAGGTTTAACTCCAAAAATTCGCTCAGGACTCACACCGAATTCTTCAGTAAACTTCCTTAAAAAATCTTTTCTTTCGCTTTCTCTAAGAAAATATCTGCGCTTGATAATGCTCATAAAATGAAAATTTGGCATAACACATATAAATTTCATCCTCCTCATAGAAAAGTGAAATTGGCTGGCAAAGGGATTGTGGAATAATGGCAACTCAAATACTTGAAGAAAGCCTAGGAAAAATTGTGTTAATAAAACTTAGGGGTGGAAGAAGCATAAGAGGGAAACTGCAAGGTTTTGATCAGCACCTAAATCTTGTCTTAGAGAAAGCTGAGGATGTTACAGATGCCGAAAACGTTAAAGAGCTTGGGCTAATAATAGTTAGAGGAGATAACGTTATAATGATATCGCCTCCACCAAGGTGAAATAAATGACAAAAGGCACACCATCCTTTGGAAAGAGAATGGGTAAAACTGTTCATATAAAATGTAGAAGATGCGGTCGTCGATCATATAATGTTAAAAAGAAGAGGTGCGCAGCGTGCGGTTTTGGTGAGTCGGCAAAGATAAGAAGATTCTCTTGGCAGACCAAAAGCATTCAAAGAAAGAGACTTATTTAAAGTTACACTAATTAGACAGTAATTTCTGGGGGAGAAAAAATTTAAGTAACACGATTCTGAAGAATAATGAAATTAAAGAGGCTAACGGGATTGGTTAGAAAAGCTAGGATAAAGCTTACGAGTACAGACTACAAAAAGCTTGATGAAATATGTAGTGAACTTAAGGCTATCGCTGAGAAAGCAGGGGTTAGAGTTTCAGGTCCAATTCCACTACCAACTAAAAAGCTTAAAGTTCCCGTTATGAAAAGCCCATGTGGTGAAGGTACAAAAACATGGGATAAATGGGAAATGCGCATACACAGACGCTTAATTGATGTAGATGCTGAAGATCGAGTGATGCGTAGGGTTATACGCATGAGGGTTCCAGAAGAAGTCTACATAAGCATAGAGCTAATTTAAATGGGTTCTACGCTGCTTAGTTCAATTTTAAGATGCCAATTTTCAGGTAAAGTAAATCTGTGATCACCAGAAAAATGCTAAATCGATAACTACTAAAATTAATGTAAACAAGAAAGTTACTGTCCAGACATGCTTATTCCACCAAAAAATTCTTACTCCATCTAGAATGCTGAAGGGTATTAAATTAAAGAGGGCAACGTAAGCGTTAATTATGGAGCCCCAAGCAAAAATAGTTTTAAATGGTGAAGTGCTGGATGACATATTTAGGATTAAAAATATAATTGAAAGTAACATATTTATTATTGGTCCTGAAAGCGATACTTTTCCGAGAGCTGCCCTACTGGTTTCGCCTGATACGAAAACTGTGCCTGGCGAAATAATCTTTATTAGTGGGGAAATCGCTGATATTAAAGTTACCATTAAACCTATAAGGGATAGCCTAAACTCAGCCCATAATCCGTAATATTTTGCGGTAAACTTATGTCCAAGCTCATGTAAGATAAACGTTAAAGCAAATATGAGTAAGTATAATTCTAAAAATGGAGCTGCTAAAGTTTCGCTAATGGCTGCTGAGAAGCCGACCAGCATAACCGCTGATGCGCCTAAAAATAAGTGGGTAATTTCAGTACGGCTTGATATGCAATAAAGAAACCTGAAAAATTTTGGTGTTATCTTTCTATGAATTGGAAGCCTAACGGCTTCCTCACGCCTTTTATGGAGGGTCTCATATTGAAGCGTCTTCCTCTTAATACTTTGGCATGCATGAAACTCTGGTAGCCTATGCTTAATACAAAAGTATCCGCCGCAAAATGGGCACTTGAATGGGAGATCAGTGTTTACACCGCAGTATTGGCACTTCAATTCGATCAAAATTTAAAAATATTTTAAGGAGCAGATATGTGTTTCCTCTAGAAAACCATAAATTTATTTACTTTTATTTTAGAACGATAGTAAAAGGGCCGGGGTGGCCGAGTGGATTAAGGCGCAGGCCTTGAGCATATAAAGTGAAGGCGAAAGAAAGCCTGTGGCCCTTTACGGGCCGCATGGGTTCGAATCCCATCCCCGGCGCCAGATCTCCGGATTCAAATTTCTTCTCTCCACTTTTATATTCTAATCTAAAAAATAAATCTTAAACAAAAAAGAAACCCGTCCACTCTAAGAATTAAAAGCCTGAAAATCGCAGACTTATAGCGGTCATTAAAAGGGAGAAAAACTGATAAAGCTTCATTCCATAAGCATTTCGTAGATAAAAGAAATTGTGGAGGCAATTTTCACTTCACTCTAAAACTTTGCAAAAATTTTTATATTCGTTTAACATGATTTTCAATGAGAAGTCTGGTGAATCCGGATGGTTTTCAATTTCTGGAAGTTTAAGGAGGGAGCGAAAAAGAGGGTTAATCAGGCTCAAAGACGATTAGACGATTATAAACCTCCGCCAGAAAAGAGCCTCCCCCCATGGATTGCATCTCTTAGAGAGGTGGAGAGTGAAGTAGAAAGTAATATTAAAGCTTTGCAGTTGAGCATCAAAAATGTGAAAGATGTATCTTTAAAGCTTGAGGAATTAACAAAAATGTTGAAGAGCGGTGAGATCTCAGAGAGCATATATAGAATTCTTTTGGATGAGTTAAGCGGTGGCCTTTCATCTTTGGTGGATGAGATATTTAAAGTTAGAGAGAATTTAGAGTTGCTTAGGGCTAGGGCTAAAGTTGAATGGGCTAAGGAGAAGATTGGTATAGAAGATCTCCTTAAGAGAAGCCCCTCACCATATGCATTATCCGCTTATGAGAAGAGTGTTAGTGGTAAGCAAGGCTCCCGGCAATTCGCTAATGACCCTCTTCTTAGGGAATTTTATCCTAGTTTGCCGATAAATAGGTGGCAGGAGATAATAAATAGAATTGATAATGCTTTATCCTCTCTAACCTTTGAGGAGGAGCTATCTATTATTGAAAAATATCTATCAATAGTTAAGGGAGGATATCACTCAGAAGAATTAAAGGGGAATGAGGTGGCAAAACGGATCTGTCAACAGCGCTTAAATGTGCTTTCTGAGAAATGGTTTTCCATAAGGCGGGACAAAATTAAGAGGATAATGGATTTAGAGATGGAAGCGTCACGATTAAGGGATGAGATTAAAGAGGTTGAAGTAAGGTTTATGGTGGGAGAATACGATAAAAACACTTATGAGTTGAGAATGAGTAAGCTACAAGGCTCCCTAAGAAATATAGAGAAAGAAATATCGGAAATCAGAAACTACATCAACGATATAGACCAAAAAATATTCAGAATAAATGAACTGTTAAGAGAAGGATGAGCAAAAATTGGCGGTTAATAGAAAAGATTTGATTAGCGCAATACTTATAGTATTCTTACTAACGTCGCTTCAAACGGTTGTTAGTAGAGCAACTTCTCAATCAGAGTTGCCGGAAAATGAAAATATTACTGCTTGCATAACCTATAATATAACTTTGCTGGTAAGCGATTGGAATGAGGAACGTTTTCTCAGCGGACTAAACATCTACATATATAATTCAAACGGTAGCCTAGTATTAAGCGGCATAACTAATAACAATGGATGCTTAAGCGTAGAGCTAGAGAAAGGTTCCTATATAGTTATAGCCAAGGTCGATAATAGAACTGTTGGTTACAGGGAGTTGTATGTTAATGAGTCTAAAACGGTTAATTTTAGAGTGCAGGCTTATACGCTGAAAGTTACATGTGTTGATCAGGAAGAAAATATTGTGGGGGGAGCAATAGTTTTCCTTTACAGTTTAGCAAAAGTCTCTAATGAAACTGATGCTGATGGAAATTGGAGTCTCATAAGTTTGGCTAAAACCAATAATGATGGTGTTGCTCTCTTTCATAATGTTTGGAATGGAACATATAAAATTGTAGTTGAAAGCGGAAGAAAGATTGGTGAAAGAATACTAGAAGTTAATGAATCAAAGCACATAATTATAAAATGTAATAGAACTTCTTTAAAAATTAAAATTGTCACATATATGGAGCACCCTCTATCAAATGCGTCAGTTCTTTTACAGGATAGTGCTGGCCGCGCTTTCCTAAGGGGTTACACTGATGAAGGAGGGTTTGTTCAGTTCAACAGTGTGTACGTTGATAATTACACTATTTTTGTTGACTGGTCAGGTGAAGAAGTTTTTTCCGGAATGGTGAATACTGGTCTAAATAAAGATTTAAAAATAAAAGCTTCAGTCTTCGAGGTTTCATTATACGTCACCGGACCATTCGGTGAACCTCTTCCTCACTCTAAAGTAGTTCTCTCAAAGAGGCTTCCTGGAAGATATGTTAGCAATGTGATAGAGGAAACCGAAACTGACAGGTATGGTTTTATCACATTTTTATTGCCGCCTGGTACATATGAGATTTCATGCGCAAATGGAATATTTTTTGGTAAAATATCTGTAAACTTACTTAGCAACTATAGTGGGGTAATTCGATGCGATTTACATCCAAACATATGGACTCTACTATTTCTAGTATTTCTGCCTCTCTCTCTATTATCTTTGCTATTAGAGCGAAGAAAACTTGGAAGATCACTAGAGTATAGGCGTTATCAAAATATGCTACTGAAGCTTGAGTCCATATATAGTAATGGTTTAGTAGAATATAAGATATATAGGAAGCTGAAGGAGGAGTATGAAACAAAACTTATGGAGTTAGGTGGGAGGAAGAGAAGATGAAAAATAAACGTTATTTGGGTTTAGCAATATTATTTCTTCTCATATTACTCCCAGCAATGTATTATAGCGAAGTTAAATGTTATGATGGGAAACTTCAAACTTGGCTAACATTAAACTTAAGAGAATATTGGACTGATACTCCTATTAGCAACGTTTCCATTTCAGTTGGAATTCTCATTTCTGGAAAAAGAATTAATTTACGTCCATATGTGAGTGACGAATTCGGTAAAGTAAGCGTTTATCTTGGAGAGTTCTCTAATAAAGAATTAGCTACCCCTCCAAAATTAACAGACTTAACTTTATCAAACAATTATACTTTAATTAAAGTTAATAGCATCTTTCTTGAAGACGTAAAGTACTCAGCGCAGTATGTACTGGGCCAGACCCAATTTTCAAATATGCAAATAGCATTAGAGCAGGAAACTTCTGGAAATAAATCGGTTATCAAAGCCAATTGCTGGGTTTTAAAGGGAAAATTAATTACGGTTTCAGATTGTGATCCTGTAACTGGTGAAAAATCGGTGGCTGATATAAAAATTGCTGCAAAAGCTATTCTTAAGAATGAGACAGAGATAAAGAGTTACGAAAGCCTATATTTTGTTCCACTCAATTATGAGGTGCTAATATCTCATGCACCGAAAACTAAGGTGGAATATTGGTATCCGCCGCTTAAAGTTTTGATAGACGAGAATACATCCATAATAAACTGGATGTATCATGCGGCAAAATCTTATGGAAATTACAGAATGAATCTAATTAATAAAGAAGTTTATTGGTTAAAATCTGCTGGGCTATCTGTTAACCGTGAGGTTGGGGAATATGAGGCGCTTGAAAATCTGCTTAAAAGAGTTTTAAGCCTTTATGAGAGGAGAGATTATAGTGCTGCTCTCAGTGGAATGAGGATTCTGAAAAATAGAATGACAGACTTGGAAACATGGTTATCGAATTTAAGAATCCTTGCATTAATAGGCACCATAAGTATAAGTTTATTCACATATAGTCTATCTTCTATACTTTCAGGGTTCATCTTTGAGGAGCCGACTAAAAATAGAGAGAGATTAATAACTAAAGTTATGATCTTCATATCTCTACTAATATTTTTCTCTTTAGCGGATCCTTCATCAAAGATAGCATGTGCGTTAATTATTGAAGGGGCTCTTAACTCTCCCGTTCCGGAAATCAATACGACAACTGTCCTCTTAGGTACGCTTATAATAGGAGCATTAACTTATTTCCTAATAACATTAGTATCCGTTAAGAGATCTCCAATAACGAGTCTTGCACTACAATTAGGTGTGAGAAGTTTAAAGAGAAGACCTGTTAGAACATTGCTAACTTTAATAACCATAATTATAATTGTATCCTCATCTATGATCTTCGTAAATATATGTGTTGCGAGGGAAACTAAAGTAAGGAGCTCATGGCCCAGCACAAACTTTTCAGGTCTAATAATAAAGTCTGGGGGCTCTCTTGGTGAAATAAGCGCATATGACGTTAAATGGATTGAAGAGCAGGAATGGTGTAAGGAGGTTAGTTACATGGAGAAAATCAAAGAGTTAGAGCCGGTTAGTGAGGGGTCAATTTCCCGCACTACTCTCCTTAATACTGGAACGGAAACGCGAGTAATTAATGTGATTTTTCTCGATCCAGTTTTCATGGATAAATATTATAATTTCTCAAGATATGTGAGAGGATTTTGGAAAGATTTCTTAAAAGGTGAGAAAGTAATTCTCTTACCAACAAAATATGATGTTGCAATCGGGGAATATGTAACGTTAAGCTTAGATGAAACTCTTTTAAGCGGTGAGCCCGTATACCTTGGAAGAAGAAATTTAGGTCAATTCCGTGTGATCGGTAAATTTGAGACCACTCAGATATCGGCACTCAAGAAAATAGATAATAGTTTGCTTTTTGAGGATACATCAAACATTGTTTTAATTCCAATAGATGCAATGAAAGATCCATCTGTTACAATTTCAGAAGTCACTGTGGTGCCGAATTTTGGTTATGACCCATTAGAGTTAGCTAAGGAATTAGCATATTTACTTGGTTTTCAGGTAATAGCGAATAAGAACGGTTTAGCTGTTTTAGTTGTATGGTCGCTTGAAATTTCAAGCGCAGGCTTCATTCAGTTTACTGTTCCAATAATTGTGGCTGGATTAATGACTTACGTAACGATGTCATCAATTTATGAAGAGAGAAAGAGAGAGACGCTTGTATTAGCAACTTTAGGCTTAGACCCGCGGAATACCCTTTTAGTATTTCTTGTTGAAGCGTTACTTCTCGGATTACTAGGAACCTTCATAGGCTTTTTCGGCACCTATATTCTTTCAGTGATGGCGCCTCTCACTTTAACTCATTACGCAAATCCATCAGTTTTCACATTTTTCGCAGCTTTATTTGTTGGAACAATAATGGTTTTTCTTGGAGGATACGTACCATCCGTAAGAGCCCAAGGTTTAAGTTTAATGGGTAGAATGAAAACCCGCAAGCTGCTGGGTGAATTAATAGATGAAGGAGATAACTTTATCTTTCCACTACCTATAAGAGAGAGCATTCAAAATAGCGAATTACTATATAATTATTCTAGGGAAACCCTCGAAAAACTGCCTTCATCTCTAGTGGATCATCGTTCAATTAAAGGTGAAATTTATGGAGACGGCTCATTCAATATATCATTTGCTGTTCCAGCAACTGGCGCTTTTATACCTTGCAACTTGAGGGGAGAAAAAAATGAGGATATTATAGTGCTCTCTATTGCTTTTCCAAAGTCCTTTAGAGAATATGAACGAATTAGAAAAATACTCCGCGATTTAGAATCATACATGATTGGTTTCTCCACTTGGCGTGATATGCAATTGAGAATGAAAATTGTTAGAGAAGCTCCTAAGAAGCAGAAAACGATGGATGAGGTATTAGAGGAAATGAAGACGGTGATTGAGCAAATAAAAGATTTTAATAAGAAACTTGGAATTTTAGAAGCGCAGAAAGGGAAACTTGCAGAGGAAATATATAACGAGTTTAGGCAGAAATATCTTAGTATGATTGATGAAAAATATAAGGTTCTGCGCTCAATTTCAATAGGTTTAGAGTCATACTCGAGTAAAATACAGGAGGAAATTAAAAGAATTAATCTGGAAATAGAGAGAGTTACAATAGCATATAATCTTGGTGAAATAAGCGAGGAGGAATACGTTAAAACATGTAGCTCCATGCAAAATAACTTAACTTCATTAAAGAGTAAGCTTAAAGAAATTGAAGAAATATTAGAGTTTCTCAGAAAACCTCTAGGAATATTCTAAAAAATTTTAATGAAGAATATGTAAACCAAGTTTCTCATAAATTCTTTTCCTATTTTCCTCAACTTTTTTAGCCACATTAATATAGAGATTATTTCCATTAGAATCTATACCTACTACCAGCGGACCAAAGTTTTCAACTTCAAAAATCCATAGGGCTTCTGGAACCCCAAGGTCGAGCCATTCAACGCCGACGACCCTATTTATGGCTTTAGCCGCTAATACTCCTGCTCCACCTGCAAAAGCCCCGTAAATAGCCCCATATTTTTTCATAGCTTCAGTTGTTCTCTCATCCATCCCACCCTTGCCTATTATAACCCTAACTTTAAAATTTTTGATCACTTCTTCTTCGAAAATATTCATTCGAGTGCTTGTTGTTGGGCCGGCAGCTAAAACAATCCACTTTTCACCCTCTCTGCTCACCACTGGACCACAGTGGAAGATTGCTAAGCCTTCAAGGTTTATGGGCAATTGTTTTCCTTGCCTAAAGTATTCTAGAGCTCTCCTATGGGCTTGATCCCTAGCCGTTACAATCGTCCCAGTTACGTAAAATATGTCTCCAACTCTTAGCTTACGAATCTCCCCCTCACATATAGGGGTTTTAAGATAGTATGTAGCCATCTCCCTCCATCCTAATCCGGATTTTTATGGGTTAAATATTCAACTGTTCCATCAATATTGATTCTAGCAGTTGCCCTCCTTGCCGCCCAACAGTTGAAGGCGACGGCAACGGGGAGAGATGCTGGATGCCTAAAAGCGTACTCTACATGTAAACCTAAAACTGTTGTTGTGCCGCCTAAACCCATTGGACCAATTCCAGTCATGTTTACTGCCTTAAGAAGCTCTTTTTCAAGCTTAGCTATTTTTGGATTCTGGTTTGGTTCATCCAGCGGCTTTAAGAGCAATTTTTTAGCTAGTTTCATTGCTATATCCGCGCCCCCGCCTATAGCAACACCTAATATTGTTGGTGGGCAAGGTTGACTTCCAGCCTCTATTACAGCGTCAATAACGAACTTTTTTATGCCATTTATGCCTTCTCCTGGCATTAGCATTCCAAGTTTACACGCATTCTCTGAGCCCCCTCCTTTAGCCATAACAGTTAATTCAAGGCTGCTGCCGGACACTATTTCCCAATTCACGTAGGGTATGAATCTTCCAGTATTATCTCCACTATTTTTCTGGGTGAAGGGATCAACAGCGTTAGGTCTCAGGGGAATCTCTTTTGTAGCTCTCCTAACAGCCCTCACTAAAGCATCCTCGATTCTATCTAACAATTTAAATTCAGCTCCTGCCTGAACATAAAATATTATTGTTCCAGTATCCTGGCAGACTGGCACCTCATATTTTTCTGCAAGCTCTATGTTATCGAGAATAGCCCTAAGCTGCATCCTTCCATACCGACTTTCTTCTTTCTCGTATGCTTTTCTCAAGGCTTTTTTAACATCTTCCGGAAGAAATACAGTTGCCTGCTTTATTAAGTTAAAGGCTGTTTCCTCAATAACCGCCATAATCTCCAAGAACTTTTCCTCCAACTTTGTTAACTTTGGCTTTATAGCTTAATTAATTTTAAGATGCCGCTACAATCGCATCATTCATAACAGAAAATGTTTGAGGAAGCTTCGGCTCGAGCTCTTTCCTCAACCATTGTTAAACCTGTCTCCCTATACCTCAACCTTTCTTTTAAGAAACTAGATCTTCAGGAAAAGAAAATAAGATGAACCTAAAAGTGGGGGTTCTCACCCAATGGTGCGGGGGGTGGGATTTGAACCCACGAACCCCTTCGGGACGGGATACCCCATCCACCTGTTTTCCTTCTGAATCTTGAGTCTTACGCGCATATGGCATTTGCGAAGCCATATGCTCCGCGCATTAGGTCCCGGTTAACTGTTTGACCTAGCTCTGCCACCCCCGCATGCTCCTTTAAGTGTTAAAATCTTTCCACAATAATTATATTTTACTACTTTTTAATTATTTTTGTTTTGATGGGGTTTTTATGAGTGAAGATGCTATTATTGAAATGATTGAGATTGCCAGTAAGAGTGTTGTAAACATTAATACCTTAAGGGTTTTCCATGACTTCTTTTATCAAGCCGTTCCAGTGGAAGGTATTGGTTCAGGCTTCATATTTGATGAGAGAGGATACATTTTAACTAATTATCATGTTGTGGAAGGTGCTGAAAGAATAGTTGTAACATTGGCTGATGGGCGAGTTTTTGAGGCTAAATTTATTGGGGCATATAAAAGCCTTGACATATCTATTCTAAAAATAGATGCTGATAATCTGATAATTGCAAAGCTCGGTGACTCAGATAAATTGAGGGTTGGGCAAAGAGTCTTTGCAATAGGGAACCCATTTGGTTTAGCCGGCGGACCAACAGTTACCTCCGGGGTTATAAGCGCCTTAAAGAGAACAATTCATTCCGATAGGGGAATCTTTAGAGATCTCGTTCAAACAGATGCGGCTATAAATCCAGGAAACTCCGGCGGGCCTCTTGTTAACACTAATGGTGAAGTTATCGCAATAAATACGGCTATAATCCCTTTCGCTCAGGGAATTGGCTTCGCTATACCGATAAATGCCGCTAAGGAAGTTGCTAAGGAAATAATATTATACGGCTCTTACGCGAGACCATGGCTTGGAATATCTGGCGTAAGCTTGAATAGGCAGATCGCCGAGTACTATGATCTGCCAGTTGAGCATGGAGTTCTCGTCGCCAAAGTTACGCCGAGGAGTCCAGCTGATAAGGCTGGGATTGAGCGGGGCGACATAATACTTGAATTTGATAATAGGCGTATCGATAGAGTAGAGGACCTACAGAAAATTTTAGCTGAAAAGAAGCATGGCTGCGAATGTGAGATTGTAATTCTAAGGGGATTAAGGAAATTTAAGACGAAAGTTGTGCTGGAAAAGGAGCCCTAAAAAATTAAAAATGCTAATATACTTATTTCACGAATAATGTTCAGGGTGATTCTTAATGCCCATTGACCCAGACTTTCAGAAGAAGAGGAAGATAGTTGACAATCATAAGGGGCACGCTGTCTGGGGTCCAATTGAGCCGCCAACAAAACTTGGGATTCATGGAACAAATGTTGCTGTCGACTGGGATATATGTGAGGGTTGTGGAACATGCATAGACGTCTGTCCCGTGGGTCTCTACGAGTGGGCTGAGACGCCGGGGCATCCTGTTTCAGAGAAAAAGTCCGATCCAGTTAGAGAATCAGAATGCATACAATGTTTAGCATGCGAGACTCAATGTCCAACTCAAGCAATAAAAATTACCCCACCATAAATCCTAAATTTCCCTTTATTTATTCCTTTTCAGAACTTGGCAACCTAACATATAAAGCCTTTTCATGCTAAGTTGCCAAACCCTTTTCAGTCTCATTTCACTAATAAGTTATAGTTGAAATTATTTCCGGGATTCATTAACTATCTTCTTCACCTCATTTACTATGCCGGCTGCATCTATCCCTTGCTCAGCTAAAAGTTCTTCGGGTTTACCGGAATGTGGCATCTTTCTAACGGCTAATATGCGCGGTCTTAGACCTAGCGACGCTACTGCCTCACCTATTCCCCCTTCAGGATAATGGTCTTCAACGGTTATTATATGCTTTGTTTCCTCAAACGCTTTAATTAGAGTTTCAGAGTCCAGTGGCTTAACGGAGTAGCAATCTACAACCCTAATATTGATTCCCTCAGCTTTAAGCTTCTCATAGGCTTTTAACGCCTCATGCACGGTTATTCCACTAGCTACCACCGTTGCCTCATCATTCTTGCTCCATCTTAAAACCTTAGAACCGCCAATATGAAACTCCTCATCATTACCATATATCACAGGGGTTCTCGGCCTTGTTGTCCTAATGTATGATATGCCCTCATAATTTGCCATGGCGCATGTAAGCTTCTCAGCGCTTACACCATCACATGGATATAGAACAACGCTACCAAATATTGCGCGGAAGAGCGCTAGATCCTCCAATCCCATTTGGGATGGCCCATCCTCACCTATAGATACTCCCGCATGCGATCCAGCTATCTTCAGGTTTGCCCTTGAATAGGAGGCCATTCTTATCTGATCATAAGCTCTTGAAAGGAAGCATGCGAAGGATGATAGGAATACATCAAAACCATGTGATTGAAGCCCAACAGCTACCCCAACCATATTCTGCTCAGCAATATAACATTGTAAGCTTCTCTCCGGGAACTTATTGAAGAAGTATATTGTGAATGTCGAATTTTTAACATCACCGTCTAAAACAACCATCCTATCATTCTGCTCACCTAGCTTAACAAGGGCTCTTCCAAATGCTTCTCTGGTCGCAATAATATCACCAATCTTATATTCTGTTTTAATCGAGTATTTCCTTCGACACGCAATAGGGATCTTAGCTTTTATGAAGTTTTGCGGCTTAAACTTAACATCCTTTATTTTTGGAAGTATCTCTTTCTCTGCTCTACTTAGCTCCTCCTCGCTTAAGGCTGTTCCATGCCTACCTTCAATATTTTCAAGAAAGCTTACACCCTTGCCCTTAATGGTTTTAGCAATTATGAAGAATGGTTTATCAGATTTTTTAGCCTCCTCAAATGCTTTCATCAAATCTTTAACATTATGTCCATCACATACAGTAACATTCCAACCGAATGCTTTAACTCTTCTAGCATACGCCTCCCAATCCCATTGGAACATCGTCGGCTCGCTCTGACCAAGCCTATTCATGTCTAATATAGCTGTAAGATTTGACATCTTAAGCTTCCCAGCCAAATTTAATGCTTCCCAAACTGAGCCCTCAGCAACCTCCCCGTCCCCAAGAAGAACATAAACACGCCTATTTATCCCCAGAAGTCTCTTAGCATAAGCCATTCCTAAACCTATAGATAAACCTTGTCCAAGCGATCCTGTCGCAACCCTTATGCCCTTAACTCTGGGGACAGGATGCCCCTCAAGTTCAGAGTCAAACCGTCTCAAGGTCATTAATTTTTCTCTAGGGAAAACGCCGATTTCAGCTAATACCGCATATAAAACTGGAGCTGCATGCCCCTTAGATAAAATAAACTCATCATTATCTAAATAATCTATGTTTTCCGGATCAATATTCATCACATTAAAGAATAATGTCGCCACTATCTCAGCGCTTGAGAGACAGCTTGTTGGATGACCAGACTTAACCTTAGTAGTAGATCTAATGCTATGCAACCTTAAAATATTTGCAACATTCTCAAGGTATTCCTCAGCACCATCATTAGCCATGTGAACACCACGCATTAGGTTATCAAGAGAATTTTTAAGGTTTACTTATTTTTTGAATAATAATTGCTACTAAGAGGGGATTTATATGTGAGAAAGAAACTTATGGCGTTATATTATCGACGCTAGATTAACAGTTACCATTTACGAGCTTAAAAACATTGGTTTTAAAGGGTAATATGGCTGGTGGAAGAGAATTTAAAGTGCTGAATACAACGGCATCTAAAGGCTCTATGCCTATCGTAATGAGGTGGATAGCAAGCCCCGGGGAGGATATGGAGCAAGATAGAGCATACGATGAGCATTATACGCTTATAAATATACTGGAGAGGGAATCAACAGAAACAAGAATAAACTTAAGAATCATAATATGCTGCCTAAAAATAGTGGTGAGGTGGTCTATGAGTAAGTTGGACACGCCCTGGTTTTCGTAATCCCTACTGCAGTATGCAACTAGTGGCTGATTAGAATCTTCTGATGAAATTGGTTGGAAAATAATAGAGGTAATTAAATTCGGACGTGGCAGCTTAAGGTTTATGTGTTTTCTTGTTTGAGTTTTTCTCATGTTGAGTGTTAGGTTTTTGGTTGAGGTGTTTTTGAGGGAATAGGGTTCCGTTAGAGGCTTAAAGTTTTGGGCTTAGCTTTCTATATTCAGCTTTCAAGCCTTAAGGAGGGCTGCTACAGCCTTATCGGAGATCCGTAAGGCAGCTGTTTTGGAG
>Ga0080004_1136664_pt1 | contig 20977 bp, 22 predicted proteins | sample WasSprMetagenome_FD_69207 | JGI IMG/M metagenome (GOLD analysis project Ga0080004, IMG submission 69207) | Sulfidic aquatic microbial communities from Washburn Spring, Yellowstone National Park, USA - WS (SPADES assembly) (version 2) | ecosystem: Environmental > Aquatic > Thermal springs > Hot...
TCTTAATTTTCTTGAGCAAACCTAAAATTTGGGCTTGTACAGTAACGTCCAGCGAAGACGTGGGCTCATCCAATATAATCAAGGATGGATCACAAGAGAGAGCAATCGCAATGCACACACGTTGACGCATACCTCCACTTATTTGATGAGGAAAATAGTCCGCCACTATTTCCGGGGATGAAATACGCATAAATTGCAACAATTCTAATGTCTTTTTTCTTGCTTCTTTTTTGCTCAAGTGTTGATGTAATCTAATGACTTCTGCAATTTGCTCACCAATTTTTTTAAGTGGATTTAAATAGGAATAAGGATCTTGGAAACATATCGCTATTTCCTTCCCACGAATTTTACTCATTTCAGTTTCAGAGAGTTTCAGCAAATTTTTATTTTTGAAAATGATGTCACCACCAACTATCTTACCAGGTTCACGAATCAACCGCATTATTGATAATGCAACGGTGGATTTGCCACTGCCGCTCTCACCAACTAAACCGACCACTTCGCCTCTTCCTATATCCAGATCAACACCATCTAACGCTTTCACGGTTCCCCCGTCAACGAAATAATATGTTTTTAAACCGCGAATGCTCAACAGTTTTCTGCGCTTCATATTTTTCTCCTGAACCTTGGGTTAAGTTCCTCGTTTATGACATCGCCGGTCAAATTAAAACCTAAAGACAATAAAAATAGCGCTAACGCAGGAAACACCAGCATCCACCATGCATTCATGAAATAGTTTTTGGCGTTCTCTAGTAAATATCCCAAACTCATATTATTCGGGTCCCACAGCCCCATAAAGCTTAGCCCAGCTTCAAGGATAATTGCCCGCGGCACGATAAGTACGATAGTAACTATAATTGGAGGAAGAGCATTGGGTAAGATTTCTCTAAAAATTATGTGTTTATTTGAACATCCAACAACCTTAGCGGCTTCCACATAAGGTAATTCTTTCAACGATAAAAACTCAGCTCTCGCTATCCTCGCTACCCCTGGCCAACTTAAAACACTTAAAACCAAAATTGCAAACCACACGCTGCGACCAAAAAAACTCATTAGCAAAAGATCCAAAAAAAAGCTGGGGATTACCAAAAATATCTCTGTAATCCTCATAAGCAACGAATCTATTATTCCGCCACAATAACCTGCTATCACGCCAACTAGCGTTCCTATTATGCCTGATACCCCGGCAACGCACACACCGATGATCATTGAAATCCTAATACCATACAAAACTTGCGAGAATGTGTCCCTTCCTAAATCATCTGTACCAAACAAATAAGTCATATTCGGTTCTGAAAATCTAGGACCCGACGTGTCAAAAGGACTACGCGCTATTAATGGACAAAAAATAGCGATAAAACTACAAATGAAAACTAAAGTAAATCCAAGAGTCGCCCGTGGGTTTTTTTTGTAGATTCTCCATGCTTTTTTTATAACCCTATTCATTTTAAACCTCTCCGGGGTTAAGTGTTAATGCCGAAACCAAATTTTGATATACTCACACATAATCTCATTCCATCAGTCTTAAAAATACTCTCCTCTTTGTATATTTAAGATTTCGACCGCCTTCTCATCGTCCAGAGCTTTGAGCGGTTCCAGGAACTCGGAAAAAGAGCCGTCTTTTTCGGTTATCCTCTGAAATCCGTTGAACACTTGCTGTTCGGCTTATCGAGCCGTCCTTTTCGCCCCGCTTCACCTCACCGCGCTCAGGTTGATCAGCAAGTTATAGCAGAACGCCTTCAGCACCATCTCCTTCGCCATGTTTTCGAACTCTTGCGCCATGACGAACTCGCCGAAGAACCGCTTCAGGTTGGAGAACGTGCCCTCCACCACCCATCTCCTCCCATAGCCAACTTTCCGCTTCCATCCCCTCTCATTCTCCAGAAATTCCCTTGCGGCGCGTCGCCGCGCCCGACTGCCCCGGGCCTTGCCCGAAGCGCCGCGTCTGATCCTGATGCCGGGCTCGATTCCCCTTGCCTCGAGAAAGTTGAAGTTGTCGCGGGAGTCGTAGGCCGAGTCGGCGAGCACCAGTTTGACCTTGGTCCTTCACGAGGCACGCTCGACGAGCGGCTTGAACATCTTGATGTCGCCGGTTCTCTCGTTTGTGACCTCCATCGCTAGGATCTGTTTCGTCTTGGTGTCCACGGCGATGTGGATCTTCAGGTAGCCGCGCCTGGGCTTTCGGTTCCACTGTTCGCGGATCCAGTCACCGCGGTTGGTCACCTTGATGCCCGAGGCATCGATGGCCACAACGACATCGTTGCCCAGCTCCCTGAGGCTGCGCTCAAACCTGGGCTGGAGGCTGTTGATCCTGCGGCAGATCGTGCTGTAGTCGGGCACCTCTAGCTCGGGGACGACCTTGCTCAGAGCCTCGACGAAGCCCTCCTCCTGCCTGAAGGGCAGCCGGAAAAAATACCGCGGAAAGGCCAGAAACTCCACCAAACTCTCCGGGTAGTGGTAGGGCTTGCCGCGCTTGCCCCTGTTCATCTCCTCCAGTTCTTCCTCCCAGTTCTCGACGAAGTCGAGATCGAGCAGCAGCTCACCTCTTTTGACAAGCTGGTCGTTGTAAGTTTTCCAATCCCTCTTAACCCTCTTCGGCATGTGAATCACCTCGGTGGTTTTCACCCCACCTCATCGGTCCAGCCTTCCGGATACCAACCTGTGTGGCAGATTTTTAAAGATTAATGCAACATCCATGAAAAAGCTTCTTCGTTAGCTCCATTTCTCACCTCCCGTTATAAAGGCTTCGGGTCCTTTGACCCACCCTTGTAATTCCTCCGCTTCCTCGAAAATCTCTTCAATCGTTGTGGGGTATTCTTTGGCTCTCTTTTGCATCCTCCTGTACTTGGTCCACGTCAACTTCTCTTCCTCCTCCCTGTACGGCTCGTTGCGCCAGAGCATGCACCAGATTATACGAAGCAACTTCCTTGCCGTTGCAACCTTTGCGACCTTGCTCCCTTTCGCATGCGCGATCCGCAGGTAAAAATCCTGGAGCTTCCCCGGGCGCTTGACTAAATGCTGCACCGCTTGAATCAAGATCCACCTGAGCCACTTGCTCCCCTGCTTGGTTATCTTTCCATACCTCCGCGTGTTTCCGGATTGGTGTATCGACGGTACTAACCCAGCCCAAGAGCAGAGCTGCTTGTAGCTCGGGAAACGTTTGATGTCGGCTATCTCTGCCACGATCAGGGTTGCGGAATAGTAGTCGATGCCCGGTATGGTCATCAGCAACTTCACCTCTTCCCTTTCTTTCGCAAGCGTCGCGATGTGCTTTGAGATCTTGTCGATTTCGGTACTGATATGCACGAGCGCGCTCATCGAACTCAGAAGGATCGTCCAGTCCACCTTGCTCAGGGAGAACTGCAGATTTAGCAGGAACTCCATCCCGCACTTTCCGAACAGGTCGCTGAACTCGTGCTCGATCCCGTTCCTGGCTAGGAGGGCGTGTACCGTGTTCTTCAGTTGGGTTTGGAGCTTCACGAGGCCAGCCCTGAACCTCGTGATCGATCTCAGCTCCCTTATTTCCTTTGATGGCACATATGCGGTCGGGACTAGGTTTGCCCTCAGCAGCTGGGCCAGCGTCTTAGCGCTTATTCGATCGGTCTTGATCCTTGCGCTCGCTATGGCCTTCGTTTGCAGTGGGTGTGCCAGGAGGACTTCGATCCCCCGCCCATCGATCAAATCGTAGATGTGGGTCCAAGTAGAGCTGGCCTCCATCACGACCTTGTCCCCCATGCTCAAAGAGCTCACGAAGTCCATGAGCTCCTTTCCAGTGCAAGAGAATCTCTTCTCTTGCACGATATTTCCGTCCTCGTCGAGGACGGTTGCCCACGCATACTTTTTATGCACATCCAATCCTACATACATTCGACCACCTCCTTTCGATTGGGGTGGTTGGGTGCTAGCTCGGCGGGACGACAAACATCCATTCGTGCTCTAGGGCACATTATGGCTCGTCGTCCTAGCACCCCAATCAAACCAGCGGTCTTCAAAGACCAGTTGCACAACCGGGGTTGCCGAATCTAGCACTTACCCACCTTCCCATTAGAGGCATGATGCTTTATCAACGAAGAAGCTTTTTCATGCCATCAAACCAGATTCGCTTAAAAAATTAAGCGGGCCGGACGGGATTCGAACCCGTGCTGCAGGCTCCGGAGGCCCGCGTCCTATCCGAGCTAGACTACCGGCCCATTGCTATCTCGCGCCTCAAAAATAAGAAGAATTCCTTGAACTGGCGGGCCCGGTGGGATTTGAACCCACGACCTACAGGTTTCCCCCATAAGCCCGAAGCCCTGCGGGTGCTTTCCACTTGCCGCGCCATCCGGGCTGCGCCACGGGCCCGATACTCCTTTTTATCCACCAGATTAGTATGTATTTTGGTTGGTGAAGTGAAAACGCTGCTGATCATCTGCGACGGGATGGCCGACCGCACCATCCCTGCTCTGGCCTACAAGACCCCGCTCGAGATCGCCAAAAAGCCCAACATGGACTGGCTGGCCAAGCGCGGCATCAGCGGGATAATGGACACCATCGCTCCGGGAACGGCGCCCGGAAGCGACACGGCCCACCTCGCCCTGCTTGGTTATGACCCCTACGAAACCTACACCGGGCGTGGCCCCTTCGAGGCCGCCGGCGCCGGCATCGAGCTCAGGCCCGGCGACATCGCCTTCAGGGTCAACTACGCCACCGTGGACAAAAACATGATCGTCACCGACAGAAGGGCGGGAAGGATTCACGACACGGAGGCCCTCGCCGAAGCGGTACAAAAGATCAAACTAAAGGGTGCCGAATTCATCTTCAAAAGCACCGTTGGCCACAGGGCCACCCTCGTGCTCCGGGGAAAGGAAATTTCCCACGAGGTCTCGGATTCCGACCCCCACGAGGAGGGCAAGAGGCCGCTGAAGATAGAACCCCTCCTCCAGGAACCGGAACAAAAATTGCCGTCTTACCCCATCATCGCCGGCGGTGTCAGAAAATACGTGATGCGCCGGAGGTGGGCCGCTAAAACGGCCAAGCTCCTGAACGATTTTTCCCAGAAGGCCCACGAGGTCCTGAAAAAGCACCCGGTCAACATCGAGCGCGTTAAAAAGGGCCTGCCGCCGGCCAACTACCTGCTCATCCGCGGCGGCGGCGTTGTCCCCCACCTAGTGCCTTTTCAGGAGAGGTTCGGGATCAAAGGATGCTGCGTGGCCGCCGCTGCGCTGGTGAAAGGGGTCTGCAAGCTGGCCGGCATGACGGTGGTGGACGTCCCCGGGGCCACCGGCAGCGTCAACACCGACCTCAACGCCAAGGCCAAGGCGGTGCTGGAGCAGGCCCAGAGCCACGACTTCATCCTGCTGCACGTCAAGGGGGCCGACGAGGCGGGCCACGATGGGAACATCAAGGCCAAAATAGAAATCATCGAAAGAGTGGATGCCATCATAAATCAGTTCATCGATTCCTTTGATTTCATCGTCGTCACCGCCGACCACACCACCCCCATCAGCGTCAAAAATCACACTGCCGACCCGGTTCCGGTGGTCATCTCCGGCCCCGGCGTGCGCACCGACGATGTCAAAACCTACAGCGAAAGGGCAGCGGCAAGGGGGGGCCTGGGCAGGATCAGGGGGAAGGACCTCATCCCGATCATCATTGACCTGATGGGGAAGAGCCGCAAGTTCGGGGCCTGAGGTTATTTCAACAGGCTTAAACGATGGCGAGCCTACTGTTATGCGTGATCAAATGAGGAAGGAAGTTGAAGCCGCAATAGAAAAGATCAGGCCGGCTTTACAGGCCGACGGCGGCGACGTTGAACTCGTCGACGTGACCGACGACGGCGTGGTCAAAGTCAGGCTGGTCGGGGCCTGCGCTGGCTGCCCCATGTCGACCATGACTTTGGCCTTCGGCATAGAGAATGAGCTGAAGAAGCAGGTCCCGGGTGTGAAAAAAGTCGTGCCGGTCAGCTTTTAAACAGTTTTGAAAGCTCCCCGGGCTTGACGACCCCCTTTTCGGTGATGAACGCGGTGATGTAGCGGGCGGGGGTGACGTCAAAAGCGGGATTAAAGACACTCACACCCTTAGGCACCACCCGGACACCGCGGAAAAAAATGACCTCCTCAGGTCGCCTTTCCTCAATCGGGATTTCGGCCCCGTTCTTCAACTTGGGGTCAAAGGTGCTCAGGGGTGCCGCGATGTAAAAGGGAACTCCATGTTCCTTGGCCAGCACGGCTATGGAATAGGTCCCGATCTTGTTGGCGGCGTCTCCGTTGGCGGCAATTCTGTCGGCACCGACAACGACCTTGTCCACCATTCCCTTCGCCATCAGGTATCCCACCATCCCATCGGTGACCACCGTGACCGGTATTTTTTCGCGCCTCAGCTCCCAAGCCGTCAGCCTCGCCCCCTGCAGCAGGGGCCTCGTCTCGGTCGCGATGACCTTGATTTTTTTGCCGGCGCGATGGACCGCACGAATCACGCCCAGCGCTGTCCCGTAATCCACCGTTGCCAGTGAACCAGCATTGCAGTGGGTCAGGACGACATCGCCGACGTCCAGCAGCGCCGCCCCGTTCTCACCTATCCTGCGGTTAACCCTGACATCCTCCTCCGCGATGTTCTTCGCCTCCTGGACCACGGCCGCACGGGCGCTTGCGACATCGGGAGCCGCGCGCGCCGCGCTGAGCGCCCTTTCCAGCCCCACAAACAGGTTGACCGCGGTTGGTCTGGTCCGGCCTATCCTCCGGCCCGCGCTCTCGAGCTCCCGCAGCAACCGTTCCTTCGTCCTGGCCCTGCTCCTGAGGGCGGTAACGGCCAGTGCCATCGCCGCTGCCGCCGCCAGCGCCGGGGCACCCCTGATCTTCATCCCCTCTATGGCTGCCGCCACTTCCCCGGCGCTCCGGCACCTGACCCTCACCAGCCTCTGCGGCAGCTGCGTCTGGTCGATCAGGATCACCTCGTTGCCGCGAAGCTCTATGGTCCTCAACTTCTCACCACTTTTTCAGCCCGTTAAGAGAACCGGGGAAATGTTTTTGAGAAGGTGCCGCCGCAGGGGCAAGGATAAACCTCGTCCGGCATGATGAAACCTTCCCGCTCCGCTTCTCAGCCGCAAAATTTACACCATACCTAATATAAAAGAATCTGTGATAAAAGGTATCCTTATGCAGAAGATCGCGCGCAGGGCGGCGGAACTGATCGAGAAACATCGAAACCGCACCATCGAGATAATTTCCCACATGGATTCCGACGGGGTCTCCGCGGCGGCCATCCTCTCCAAAGCGCTGGACCGGCGGGGCATCCGGCACAGCGTCAGGTTTGTGCGCATGCTTTACCAGGATGTCGTCGAAGACCTCGAGCCGTCAGACCTGACCATCTTCACCGACCTGGGCAGTTCCCAGCTGGAAAATCTGGGGAAAAAATTCCGGGGCCACAGCGCGATAATCGCCGACCATCACGAGCCGGTCCGGGCGGAGGGGTGGCCGGAACTGGTGCACCTGAACGCCCACCACCACGGCCTCGATGGAGTGCAGGAGATCAGCGGGGCCGGGATGGCCTACCTGATCGCGAGGGAACTTGACGGCAACGGCAGGGATCTCTCCGCGCTGGCGCTGGTCGGGGCCATCGGCGACGTCCAGAACGCCTGGGGAAAGTTCCTGGGTTACAATCAGGAAATTCTGAAAGAGGCCATGGAGGCGGGAGTGATCCGAAAAAGCAAGGATCTGATGCTCTACGGTCGCTACTCCAGACCCATCTTCAAGTCCCTGGAATTTTTCACCGACCCCTACATCCCGGGGGTGAGCAATTCCCAGGCCGGCTGCATCTGGCTGCTGAAGGACCTCAACATCCCCCTCAGGGATGGCGGTGGCTGGCGCCGTCTCGCCGACCTCAACGAAGGGGAGAAACAGCGGCTGGCCTCGGAGCTGATCGCGCGCGCCTACCTGCATGTGCCGGAGGAGCTGGTAAAGTTTGTACCCGGGCTGATAATAGGTGAGGCCTACACCCTGGTCAAGGAGAGGGACTGGCCCATGCTGCAGGACGCCGGGGAATTCTCAACCTGCCTGAACTCCACCGCCCGCCACGAGCAGCCCCTCATCGGCTTTGAGGTCGCCAAGGGGGACCGCGGGGGTTACTGCAGGGCCATGATCAACCTGCTGCAGCAGCACCGGCGCAGCATCGCCCGGGGTTTGGAATTCATCGATTCAGGAGGCATCCAGAGGGGTCCCCGGGGTTATCTCCAGTACTTCGACGCCACGGGGGTGGTAAAAAACATGTTCGTCGGGAGCATCGCCAGCCTGGCTCTGGGCAACGCCCGCTGCGACCCCTACCGGCCGATCGCGGGCGTGGTCAGGGAAAACGGCAAGGCAAAGATCTCGGCCCGGTGCTCGCGGCTCCTCTTTCTCCGCGGCTTTGACCTGTCGAAAGCCATGAGGGCCGCGGCGGAGTTCTGCGGCGGGGAGGGCGGCGGTCACGCGGTGGCCTGCGGGGCCGAGATCGATGAAAATAAAGTCCCCGTTTTTCTGGAAAAATTTGAGGAACTGCTGCTCGCCCAGATCAAATGAAAATTGACGGCGGGGCGAAAGCGGCGGCATTTCAGCGGCTAAGCCCTCTTCCCCTTTCTCCGCTCCTGGAGCTCAAACAGCTCCTCGATCTCCTGAACCGTCGTCGCCTCCTCGGGCCGCTTGTCCTCCCTGACCCTGATGAAGCGGGGGAATCTCAGCCCCATCCCGCTGGTGTGCTTCTCCGCCGGGCTGACCTGGATCTCCTCATAGGCCGTCTCAAACACCACCTCGGGCTTGAAGTAAGCGTCACAGTCTATCTCGATCTCGACATCCTCGTGAGGCTCCCTGATCTGAAGTTTCTTGAACATCTTCGTCAGCTCGACCAGATCCTCATCCGTGTACCCCGACCCACACTTCGTCACCGTCTTGAACTTCCCGGTTTCGGCATCCCGCGCCGCCAGCACATAGCTGCCGAAGACCCCCGCCCGCTTCCCCTTCCCGTAGAGGCCCCCCACCACGACCAGATCCAGGGTCTCCAGCACCGGCTTCAGCTTCAGCCACAGGAACTCGCGGCGGCCGGCCCGGTAGGTGGAGTTCAGCTCCTTGGCGACCAGCCCCTCATGACCAATCTTTATCGCATAATCCGAGAACTCCTTGATCTTCTCGGCATCGGAAAGAACCCGCTGTTCCACCAGCTTGACCCGGCCCTCGACCTCCTCAACTATTTTCTCCAGGGTCTCCCTTCTCTTGACGTAGGGTTCATCCAGCATGGCCTTGCCATCGACCAGCAGGACGTCGAAGATGTTGAACTCCACCGGTATCGCCTCCGCCGATTCCTCAACCCCGTACTTCCGGCGCCGCTTGAGGACCTCCTGAAAGGGCATCGGCTTCCCGGTTTTTTTGTCCAGGGCCACCAGCTCACCGTCGACGATCACCTGCCTGGGCTTCAGGGCCTGCCGCAGCGGCGGGATCAGGTCGGGGAACATGGAGGTGTAGTCCTCCATCCTTCTGGTGAAGAGATAAATTTTTTCACCATCCTTGTGGGCCTGTATCCTTATCCCATCCAGCTTTATCTCAAAGGCCGCCTTTCCCTTCATCCTCTCCAGAATCTCGGCGATGTCCTCGGCCCGCTGGGCCAGCATCGGACTAACGGGATGCCCCACCATGACACCCAGCTGGCGCAGCCCCTTGGCTCCCCCTTCCGCGGCGGCCCGGGCAACCAGCGAATAATCGGTCGTGAGCATGTAGGCATGCTCGACCTCCTCGGGGTCCACCTTAAACGCAGCGGCTATCGCGTCCCTCAGCCGCCCCTCGGCCACCCCGATCCTCAGGTCACCCAGCACCGTCCTGACGATAAACTTCGCCTCCAGGGGCCGGCTGCTGGTGAGGAGCTCCGAAATCGCGATTATCTTGCGGTCAACCGAGCCCTCGCCCGTGATCTCCGGCAGCCTCCTGATTCCCTCAAAGACCCTTTTCACCGTGAGCCGCTCCGTGAAGAGCGTGACCTGTTTCTTCTTCTCCATCAGTTTCCTGGCCACCTCACCCAGGTCTCCGATCTCCCTCATCAGCTTCTCAACCTCGCTCAGCGAGTAACCCGAGGCGTTGGCGACGGCCTTTTTGAGCTGCGCCAGCCCCACGCCGGTTTCCTGAGAAACATAAGCCGGGGTGGTCCTTCCCAGTAGCAGGAGCACCACCCTCTCGATCTCCTCAGGGGGAGTCTGCCTGAGCAGCTCCGCGATGATGGAGTTCTTCTCCAGGTAGGAGGGGGTTTTCTCCAGCCTCTCGAAGGCCTCGGCCAACGTCAGGTAGTCCATCGCCATCAAGGAATAGTGGTCCCGCGAGGATAAAATCCTTAGGTAGAGGAACCAAGCGACTCGATTATCCTGCTGCCGGGATCTATCTTCGCCAGTATCTTCCCCTTCTCGAATATCCTCACCACGCCATTTTCCCCGGAAACGGTGACCCCCTTGGCCCTGGTGGCTGCCGTGATTGCCGCGACCGCCAGGTGTCTGGTCCCCAAGCCGGGGGGGACCTCAACCGGGACATTGGCGTTAAGATAACGCTGCGCGGCCACGATGGCGCCGAGGTCATCGATGATAAAGGCGCCGTCGAAAAAGGCATATTTTTTCAAAAGGTCCCACTGTCTCCTGTCCTTGATGTTCACCGTGTAGCCCCGAAACGGGTTGATCATCAGCTGACGGGAGAGCCTCAGAACCGCCTTGGTGTCCCCCACCACGAATGAGGTGCCCACTGGTTTTCCATCGGATCCTCCCTTGGCCAGCTCTATCGCAAGTTCCACCGTGGCCGAGAGGACCGGATTTGACTCCAGGAGGTTGACGAGGGAAAACTCCTCATTCACCTCGGTGCAGATCAGGGAATCAGACATGTCCGCAAAACCATCTCCCGTCAGGCAGACCAGCCTTTCTCCGGGATGGATCACCCCCTCCTGGAGGCCACAGGCGATGGCGTGGTGGGCCTGGCTGGCCCGGTCATGGGGTCTGGCGGTGAGCTTCAGACACTGAAAGTTGCCGCTCATGCTCAGCCGCCGGTAGGCTTCAGGATTGGGCGTGGCCACGATGAGCTTTATCGGCCTGCCGTTCTGGTCGGTGAGCTTCATCTTGGAAAAGACTTCACAGTTCTTTCCCGTTTCAGTTAAAGCCAAAATAGCGCTGGCCCTTATCTCCTGAGCCACTTTAACTGCTGCCTCGGCCAAAGCTCTGGGGACGTCCATCTGATCATTGCTCCGTCCCCCTACTTCCTCGGTCAGCGGTATATTTTATGAAAACAGGGGGTTAAAACCTTTTCTCTAGCCGAATTTTGTGGCCCAGCCTCACCCCAAGGCGGCTCACGGTTCCCGCGGGCAGCTCCACCAAATACCTGGAGACCACCCGGGACCTGTGAAGCTGCCAGGGCCTCAGGTAACTCCTGACCTCGACAACCCTGAAGCTGGAGTCAAGGTAGAGGAGATCGATCGGGAACCAGACGAAGAACATGTGCACGCTGTTCCGGCCCGGCTTTTTGAAGTCGAAGAACAGGGCCTCACCCCTGGGGAAGCGCTTCCTCAGCATGAGTCCCCGGAAGCGGCTGCAGAAGCCATCGGCCAGGCCAACCCGGCGCGCGATGACTGTTCCAGTGGTGGAGTCGATCAGCTTCCATTTACCGGGAAAACTAGGTCCCATCAAGATATTTTAACGTGGCGGGGTTATTTGAACTCGATAGTATGATAACTGAAACTCATTTTCGCGACACCGTCGTGGAGATGTTGCGGCGGGCCGAGACCTCCCTCCCGAGAGATGTGCTGGCTGCCCTCAAGCGAGCCTGGAAGAGGGAGCGGGATCCGCTGGCAAGGTTCCACTACAAAATGATGTTCAAGAACCTGGAACTCGCGGAAAAGCTCAAAGTCCCGCTGTGTCAGGACACCGGCATCTTCACCTTTTTCATCAAGCTGGGCCGGGAGTTAAGGCTGACCTTTGACATCACCAAAGCGCTGGAGGAGGCGGTGAAAACGGCAACGCGGTTGGTGCCCCTCCGGGAAAACACTGTTGACCCGATCACGCGAAAACCACTCCCGGGAAACACGGGCAGGGGGCAGCCGGCAATCCACATCGAGCTGGCACCGGGCAGGGGACTTCAGCTGGATCTCCTGGTGAAGGGAGCCGGGACAGAAAACTACGGCCGGCTCTTCATGATGCGGCCCAAGGGTGGCCCGGAAGCCATCGAGCAGGCGGTGCTGAAAACACTGGAAGAGGCCGGCGGCAAATCCTGTCCCCCGAACATCGTCGGGGTGGGTGTGGGCGGCTCCATGGAAACCGCCCCCCTGCTGGCCAAAAAAGCGCTGCTGCGGCCGCTGCACCGGGCCAACCCCGACGCGGAGCTGGCGAAACTGGAGCGCCGCATTGAATCGGCTGCTAACGGGCTCGGCACCGGGCCAATGGGGCTGGGCGGGAAAACCACCGTCCTGAAGGTGCTCATTGAAAGGGCGGCCTGCCACACCGCCAGCCTCCCCGTCGCCGTGGCTCTCCAGTGCTGGCCAGCGAGGAGGGCCAAGGCCATAACGGTCGACGGTAAACTGAGGGTGGTGGAACCCTGAAGGTAAGAAAGCTGACCACTCCCCTGCCAGATGTCGGCAGCCTTCGCGCCGGAGACCTGGTCACCATCAGCGGGAGGGTGGTCACGGCAAGGGATAAGGTCTATTCCCGGGTCATCGCAGGAGAAAGGCCGCCGATCGACCTGCAGGGGGGAGTCGTCTACCACTGTGGGCCCCTCGCCAGAAGAACACCTCGGGGCTGGCAGGTGATCTCGGCTGGACCGACCACCAGCGCCCGCCTCGACCCGATGCAGGTCGATTTCGTCAGGGCCACGGGGGTCAGGGCGCTGATCGGGAAGGGGGGCGTCGGCGAGGAAGTGGCGAAAAATCTGGCCCGGCTCGGCTGCATCTATTTGGCCTTCACCGGTGGGGCCGGGGCGCTGGCCGCCAGTCAGGTGGAGGAGGTCGAAAACATCTTCTGGGAGGAACTGGGCCCGGAAGCCATCTGGGTGCTCCGGGTCCGCGACTTCGGGCCCATGGTGGTCGCCGTTGACCTCCGGGGAAACAACCTCTTCCTGCGGCGGAAAACCCGAACCAATGCCAAATAGCTGCCGGCCTTTTAATCTAGAAAAAGCTGAACCTAGCCACCACTGGGGAAATAAAAAAAGAAAAAGGGAAAAGGGGAAGTTGTGGCGTCTTTCCCCTTCTTATCTCCTGCGGAAGATTGCGATTGCAGCCAGGATCAACGCAACTATCACGATGATAATTGCGTAGGTCGACCACGGGGTCACTGTGCGCGTCACTGTGATGGTAACCGGAGCACCCACGTTAACGCCGTCGGTCGCTCTCGCCACGATGGTGTTCATGCCCTCAGCCAAGGCAACGCTGTAGACGAAGGTGCCGTCGGAGCCTATCGGCACAGTTACCGATCCCACCCCGACCTGCACCGTCAGCGTTATGTTCGAGTATGACTCCCACGGATCCTTGGTGACACTGCCAGTGATCTGGATGGTGGACTGGTCTGTGGTGGTTCCGGTTGCCGGCGAAGTTATCGTCACCGAGGGGGCGCTGGCATCGTAAATCAGGTATCCGTACACCGTCTTGGTGCTCTCGTTGCCGCCCTCATCTGTGGCAGTCACCGCGATGCCCACCGTCTTTCCAGCGAGACCTGACAAGCTAACGGAAGTTGTCCAAGCCCCAGTGGCGCTGGCGGTGGTCGCTCCCGCGGTGTACTCCGTCCAGGTGACGCCTCCGTCGGTGGTGGTGTACACTTTGATCTTGTAGTTCGGTGTTGCGGTGCCGGCGAGGTTAAGCAAAGAGACAGCTGTGGCCTTTGCCAGAGCTGGGGTGGCACCTGCGGCCAAGCTTCCAGCCAAGTTGGCCGGCGGGGCCGGCGTGTAAAGCAGGTACCCATACTCCGTCTTGTTGCTCTCGTTGCCAGCCAAGTCTGTGGCAGTCACCGCGATGCCCACCGTCTTTCCAGCGAAACCGGTCAACTTAATGGTGGTTGACCAGTTGGAGCCCGCAGTGGTCCTGCCCTCGGTATACTCCGTCCAAGTGACACCGGAGTTGGTTGTGGTGTACACCTTAATCGTGGCCTTCGACTCGGCTGTACCGGTCAGGGTCAGCGAAGGAGTAGTGGTCACTGTTGGGGAAGTTACTGTTCCTTTTGGTAAAGTTCCAACCACATTGTTTGGTGCGGCTGGTGCAACAGTATCAACGGTGAATTTATAGATTAACTCTGTGTACTGCAAGTTGTCACCTGCACGCACGTAAACCTGGTATACATCGTCGGGCAACTCTGTTGGGTACTGATTCTCGAAAGTCGCTGACTTGAAGGGACCAGGAATCACCGCACTGGCAGTCAGAGAGGTGCCAACGATACTATTATCATTATCGCGCCTTATCTGCACAGTGAAACCGGTGTTGTCCGCGGGATTGAAAGCCGTGTTTTCGATGCCCAAGGTGGCGTCAGAGAGGAGCACTTTGATCAACGGGGTGTTGTCGTTGATGTATTCCTTTGCCGGCGAAACCACTTTGATTGCGGGTGGCACGGTGTCCAAGGTAACGTTTTCAGCATTCTCAGGTCCTTCGTTGCCCGCCTGGTCGATGTACCGGATGCCAACCTCTTGGGTGCCCTCTGACAGTGTTATCGTTTTGTAGAAGTACCCTGAAGAATCCGCATTAACTGTAAACACCTGTGACCCGACCCTAATCTTGACCTTCATTCCAGATGGAGAAACGAGTGAGTCCAAGTAATTGTCTATAGCTGTGCCCTCAATGAGCCAGGAACTGAGGTTCGTCTGGATGCCCGGAGCCGGTGTTCTGGCAGCATTCTCGGTTATCCATGAAGTAAGGGCGGAGAGGTTCGGCGCGGGTGGTGCCCGCCTGTCTATAGTAAAGTTATCTGTCACGTCGCTTCCTATATTTCCGGCCATGTCCTCGTAACCGGCACCAATAACGTAAACTTTCGCCAAGCCATCACGGGACAGGTTGTCGCTGGTAATATAGCTTCCGGTCCATGTCTTTTTGTCCGCCGACGGTGTCATCGTTATCTGGACGTTTTCACCATTGTTCTCCTCAACCATCACATTATCCAGCCTGGCCAGAGGCTCGCTCGCCGTAACCTTGATGGTCACCTTTGTGTTGCTCGTTACATACTTGGGGGAGACCTCCGTGGTAACAGTTGGTGCGGTGGCGTCTACCGTCACCGTTATTTCTGAGATGATCAGGGCCCCGGCTTTGTCCTTTGCTCTTACGAAAATGGTGTAGGAGCCGTCCGGAGTGGGTGTGGTCACGACGAACGGGAACGCCAAGCTTTGGTTGGCGGAGATCTTGTTGTCGGCGATGCCAATCCATTCAAGGTTGAGGCCGGAAACTGACTGCGTCCAGTTGTTCGGCCGGTTCTCCACAGTGGTGACGTAGATGTTCTCATTGGCCTTTCTGGTCACCTCGGTGTTGTTTTCCAGCATTAAAGTAGAGCCGGATTTCAGAATCACCAAGGAACCAGCCGGCAACACTACTCTGTTTTCCGTTGTGACATTTTCCGTTGTGACATTTATGTCGATGGTAGTTCCCGCCGCCAAAACGTAAGTGTCAACTCCGACTTTAGTAGAAACTGCGTTCACAGTCACCCAGTCGCTGCCATTCTCAACTGTACCCGTCTTCTCGTTGATGGTCTTTGCGTTACTATCAGCTGCCAGCCCGCTGGTTGTAACATCACCATTTACCTTTACGGTGGTGTCCTCAACCAAGGCGTAGACGTTTCCACTTCTTTTGACAATCATTGCTTCAGCCAGCGTGACCACGTCATTTTCCGTCAGAGCCACCTTTGTGTCCGCATCCAGCGTAACATTTTCCCCGTTCAAATAATCGAAAGTCACTTTAGCATTTTTCTTTATGCGGAGGTTTTCCAGCAAGATCCTGTTCTCCAAGGCGCTGCCCTGCACATGGATGTTCTCGTCTTTCAAGCGAATCAATTCCGTGTTTTCTGGTAGTAGAATGGTACCGTTGACGATTTTCACTTTAGTCCCAGCTGGCACGATCACGTTCTCATTGTCAACCCCAGCCAGCTCAACCGTCGTGTCTGCCGGAACTACCGACAGCGTCTCAGGATTGGTAAAGCCAGAGGGGAGTACAATTCGAACGTTGTCAATCGCGTCCGGTCCATTGTTGGTAACGGTGATGGTCAAAACCTTCCGAACACCGTAGGGGAGAAGTGTCTGATCAATTGTCGCTGTTTGGGAGTGGGTAGCGCTAACGGTGCTTGCCGATGTTACCAGCACCATCGAAGCTACCATAATGGCTGCAATCACTTTTGCCAATTTCTGTTTCACTTATTCATCTCCTTTAATTTTACGGGATAAACTCTTTACTGGTCCCTATTTAAGCTTTTCTGCCATTAAATTTCCCAGAATTTCAAGAAAAAGTCTTAAATAGCTTTTTTGACTACGTTGAACGCTAATACTGTCTTCGACAAATGTCGTGAAAAAGAGGGGCCACTATTTAAATATAATTGGAAATAGTCCCGGCTGCATGATACAGAATAATCCACGACAACAGGAAAAAATCATTACCAGTAAAGAATGACCACGTGAAAAATTGGGTCCAAGAAGCTGTTTCAAAAAGTACCAACTAATTTAAAACCCGCGAGCTAACCAACATTGTCCCAGAACAGCCAAAACCCCGGTTTCAGCTCGTCCGAAATGGGCAACAAAAAACACCTCGGAAGTGAATCCCATCCCCTCTGGAATCTGCTGACAGCGCGAAACCGGGTGCCGGTGTGAAGGCAAGGGAGACAGCTGGTTGGGTTTAATGCTGGAAAGAGTCCTGCCGCAATCCCGCTGAAAAAACAACACCCGCCGAAAAATCGGAAAAAGCCCCGTCTTCCTTTACGCCACCATTGATCCCCTCAATTTCTCAGGAGAAAAATTCTGCCCGACTTCAATAAAAAAGGGAACAACGAAAAGTTAAAAAAGGCGCCGTGCTATTGACGTGCGGTTGACGAACATGGTCAGCGCCAGATTGCCCGCCACCTTTCTGGTCCTGTGGGGCATGTGGATAGCTCTCACCCTGTCACTGGACCCCCAGGAACTCTTGGCCGGTGCTGTGGCCGCGGCCTTTGTCTCCGCTCTCTCCTATGGCCTCCTCTTCCGCGGGGGGATCAGGGAAAAACTGAGTCCCACCCGCATCGGCTACCTCCTCGCCTACATCCCCTCCTACATTTTAGCCGAGATCAAGTCCCACCTCGACGTCATCAAGCGCATCGTTGATCCCAGGATGCCCATCAACCCCGGCATCGTCAAGATCAAAACCGGGCTCAAAACCGACCTCGGCATAACCGGCCTGGCCGACGCCATCACGATGACCCCGGGCACCCTCACCGTCGAGGTGGTGGAGGAGGAACCATGCCTTTACATCCACTGGATCGACGTGAAGACAACCGACCCTGAAAAGGCAGGAGAGGAGATCGGGGGCGGGTTTGAAAAGTACCTCAGGAGGATCTTCGGATGATCTTGCTCTGGGTGGAACTGATCGCCGTGATTGCCATCCTGATCTGCGCCATCCGCGCGGTGCGCGGCCCCACCGCCCCGGACAGGATGGTGGCCTTTGACGCGATCACCGGCCTGCTGACGGCGTCGCTGGTGATCCTCGGCGCCTACTACCGCGTGTCGATGCTGCTCGACATCGCCCTCGTCTACGCCCTGCTGTCTTTCCTGGGCGTGCTCGCCATCTCAAAGTATCTGGAAGGGAGGAGCGTGGAATCCTGATCGAGTACCTGGCCTACCTGCTGCTGATAATCGGCTCCGCCTGCTCGGTGATCGGCGCCGTGGGGATCGTCCGGTTCCCCGACTTCTACACTCGTGTTCACGCGGATACAGTGGTGATCGTCGGCGGCTCAATTCTCCTGATCCTCGGCGCCGGAATCAGCGGCGGGCTGGACATCTTCACGGTAAAGGCAATTTTAATCGCCCTGTTCATCTTCCTGACCAACCCGGTGGGCTCGCACGCCCTCGCCAGGGCCGCCCATAAATCAGGGGTGAAGCTCTGGAGCAAAAGCGTGGCCGACAAACTGGCGGAGGACAAAAGATGATCGAGACCATCATCCAGAGCATCCTGCTGATCCTGCTGCTGGTGCTGAACGTGATCGCCATCCAGCTCAAGGACCTGCTCTACTCGGTGATAATGCTGGGTGGGGCGAGCATCACACTCGCCGTGATCTTCTACATGCTCCAGGCCCCCGACATCGCGATAACCCAGGCGGCTGTGGGCGCGGGGGTCTCAACCATACTCTTCATCATAGCCATCAGCCGAACCAGGAGGGAGGAGTAATGACCAGCACCCGCAACGTCATCGCTGCCGCCTTGGTGGTGGTCATCGGCCTGGCGCTGATCTATACCGTCACCGCCTCGCTGCCACCCTTCGGAAGCTTCCCGACGAGGTATGTGGATGGAAAAATTGAAAGCGCGGTGGGGGAAGCCTACCTAGAAAACGCCATCTGGCAAACCGGTGCCACCAACGTGGTGACCACGATCGTCTGGGGCTACCGGGGCTACGACACCTTGGGTGAATCCACCGTCCTGTTCACCGCCGTGGTGGGCGTCATCATGATCTTCAGGGCTTTGAGGAGGGAGGAGTAATGGCCGGCATGACCGTCATCGTGAGGACGATTTCCCGAATCCTGTTCCCCTTCATCTTCCTCTTCGGGATCTACATCATCCTCCACGGCCACCTGACCCCTGGCGGTGGCTTCCCGGGCGGGGTCATCATCGCCGCCTCGGTGGCGATGCTCATCCTGGCCTATGGCCTAGAAAGGGTGCTGAAAAACAACGCCTTCCTGCGGGCGGAGGTGCTCGACACCATCGGCAGCCTGACCATCGCCGCCATCGGCATCATGGGGCTGATCTTCGGCTCCTACTTCCTGCAGAACACCCTGCCGCTGGGGGAGCTGGGGAGGCTCATCAGCGGCGGCAACTTCCTCTGGCTCTACGTGGGGGTTGGAATCAAGGTCACGGCGGGCATCCTGCTGATCCTGTTCGCGATGCTCTTCGCAACTTGGGGGGAAAAGGATGATCATGGGGCTTAACTACATCGTCGCCATGCTGCTGATCGCGGCGGGGATCTACTGCCTGCTGTTCAAGCGGAACCTGCTCAAGCTCGTCATCGGGCTCGCGGTGATGACGGACGGCATCCACCTCTTCCTGATCAGCATGGGCTACCGCCTCGGCGGCATCGTGCCCATCTTCAGCAGCGAGGTGGCGCCAAGCCTCTCCGAGTTTGCTGCCAGGGCGGTTGACCCCCTGCCGCAGGCGCTGGTGCTGACATCAATCGTCATCAACATCTGCGTCACCGCGCTGGCCCTCTCCCTCTGCATCTACGCCTACCGGCACTATGGAACACTTGACACCACCAAAATCAGGAGGTTGAAGGAATGATCCCGCACGCGCCAATTCTGGTGATAGTCCTGCCCCTCTTCACGGCCTTTGTCATGCCCCTCATTGGGATCATCGCTGAAAGGTACCACATCAAGTACCTCCGCGAGCTGATCGCCATCGGGGTCATGATCGTCGTCCTGATCCTCGCTGGCACCATAGCTCAGGAGGTGTGGAACGGCGAGGTCATCGTCTATGAGCTCGGGGGCTGGTCGCCTCCCTGGGGCATAGTCCTGGCTATTGACGCTCTTTCAACCCAAATGGCCCTGATGATCGCCGGGCTGGGCACTCTGGTCATGATCTATTCGGCCTCCTACATGAGCCGGGACAGCGGGCTGAGCTACTTTTACACCCTGATGCTGCTGGTGATCTCGGGCATGATGGGGATCGTGCTGACGGGAGACTTTTTCAACTTCTATGTTTTCCTCGAGATCATGAGCATCTCCTCCTATGCCCTGGTGTCCTTCAGGCGCGATGCCCTGTCGATAGAGGCGGGAATCAAGTATTTGATCATCGGCTCCTTGGGAACCTCCTTTGTCCTCCTCAGCGTGGTGATGCTCTACGGGGTCGTGGGCACCCTCAACATTGCCGACCTGGGGGCAAAGCTGGCAACCTACGGCGGAACCAACGTCCCCTCAGTTCTGGTCCTCTCGCTGGCGCTCTTCGTCACCGGGGTGATGATCAAAGTGGCCATGGTGCCCTTCCACACCTGGCTTCCGGACGCCTTCACCGCGGCCCCAACGGCGATCAGCGCCCTGCTGGCGGGACCGGCCGCGGTCGTCGGGATCTACTGGGTTGCCCGCCTTCCCTACCTCCCCTTTGGCATGCCCGTGGGCCTGATCCTGATCTCGCTGGGGTTGATCAGCATGGTCGTCGGTGTGCTCATGGCCCTCATGCAGAGGGACTTTAAGCGCATGCTCGCCTACCACGTCATCAGCCAGAAGGGCTACATGGTCCTCGGGATCGGTCTCGGCACCCTGGGGGCGACCCTCGGCACCCAAGGGGGCCTCTTCCACCTGCTGAACCACTCAACTTACAAGGCCCTGCTCTTCATGTGCGCCGGTGCGGTTCTGTATCAGACGAAGAGTCAAAAGTTTGATGAGCTCGGTGGTTTGGGCAAAAACATGCCCATTACCGCCCTCACCTTCCTCATCGGCGCCCTCGCCATCTCGGGAATCCCGCCCCTGAACGGTTTCGTCAGCAAATATATTATCTATCTCGCCGGATTCCAAGCGGGGATGCCCTGGATCACCGCCATCGCCGTGGTGGTCAGCGGCCTGACGCTGGCGAGCTTCATGAAGGCCTTCAGCTCGGTGTTTCTGGGACAGAGGCCCCAGCACCTCCAGGGCACGAGGGAGGCTCCCAAACCCATGCTTTTTTCGATGATCGTGATGGCCCTGATCTGCGTGGCCATAGGATTGCTGCCGGCGCTGGGATTCAACATCATCGGCCCGGCCGCCGAGGCAGCTAAAAACACATCCAGCTACATCAGCCATGTTCTAGGGGGGACCTGATGTTCGACTTCATCTGGCAGCCGCTAATCCGCA
>Ga0080004_1116937_pt1 | contig 20965 bp, 21 predicted proteins | sample WasSprMetagenome_FD_69207 | JGI IMG/M metagenome (GOLD analysis project Ga0080004, IMG submission 69207) | Sulfidic aquatic microbial communities from Washburn Spring, Yellowstone National Park, USA - WS (SPADES assembly) (version 2) | ecosystem: Environmental > Aquatic > Thermal springs > Hot...
AAAGAAGTCTCTGAATTAGCGCAGTTGAAAACCCAACTAAAAATGCCAAGATCGCTCCCCTCCAAGTTTTGTGAGAACCAAAAATTGGCTTCCCAAAAAATTTTTTTTCAAAATCTATCGGCTTTGCCAAAGATTTCAAAACTCCCAATCTCTTTGCAATTGGTGGAGTCATATTAGCAAAATAAGCCGGTAAGAAAAAATAAAGACAAGAAATTGCAAATTGTAAATTGTAGATTGTAGATTGAGAAAACATGAATTAAAATAAATGATGAATTGCGATTTCCACATTCACACAGGTTATTCCTTTGATAGCAATTCTTCGCCAAAAGAAATTGTAGATAAAGCAATCAAAGAAGGAATAGATTGCTTAGGGATAACTGATCATGGGGAAGTAAAAGGGGCTCTTGAGGCAATGGAATATGCAAAAGGAAAACCTATTTTAATTATTCCAGGAATTGAAGTAAAAAGCAAAGAGGGGGATATTTTGGGATTGAATGTGAAAGAAAAAATTCCCAATGGGCTTTCGGCAAAAGAGACGATAAAAAGAATAAAAGAGCGGGGCGGTTTTGTTGTCATTCCTCATCCATTTGGTTTGTTTTGCAAATTCAGGGGAAATTTGAAAGAATTGATAAAGGAAATCGATGCGATTGAAATATTAAATGCTTCAATTTTTGGAAATGGAAATGAAATTGCTAAAAAATTTGCAAAAGAAAACAATCTTCCTTTTACCGTTGGCACAGATTCTCATTTCCCAAATTTCATTGGAAAGTGCTATTTGGAAATTCCCGGAGAAAATTTGTCCATAAAGGAAATTTTTGAGAGAATAAAGAAAAAAGAGGGAAGAATAGTTAGCAAAGAGGTAAGTTTTTTTGAAAAAGCAATCGATCATTTAAGAAGGAATTTTGTTAAGGTTCAAAAATATGTTGGAAGAAAAAAGAGAAAAATTTAAAAAAATTGAAAGTGAGATTGGAAGAATTTTTTCAAAATTGGGGCCTAGCCCAAACCAATATACTTTAAACTCAATAGTTTTTGGAATTTTTTGTTTTGTTTCTTTGATTTTTAAAAATTTTGTTTTGGCTCTAATTTTCTTTTTGATTTCTGCGATTTTGGATTTTGTCGATGGAGCGGTTGCGAGATACTCTGGTAAAGTGACAAAAGCTGGCGCTTATTTGGACACAATTTCTGATAGATTTGTCGAAGGATTGATTTTTCTTGGGCTTTTGTCTTTGCCCTTGCCAAAATTCATTATCGAGGCAAAATATTGGATATTTTTGGCTTTTTTTGGCTCTTTAATGACAACATATGCAAAAGCGGCGGCAAAGGAAAAAGAATTGGTGGCTCAAGAATTAAAGAAAGGATTTTTTGGAAGGGGAGAAAGGATGATTTTGCTTTCAATTACATTTTTTCTTGGAATTTTCAACCAAAACTTAATGATTTATCCAATCTCACTTTTGGCAATTTTTTCAAATTTGACTGCAATTCAAAGAATAATTTTGGCCCTAAAATAAAAAGAAGCAAAAAATGCTTCATCGGGAGGGAATTGCCCAAAAAAAGCTCCCTCTGCTAAATTAATTTTATCTTTTTGAAATTAAATGTCAAGCAGAAATTGCGTTCTCAAAATGAGAAATTTTTGTTTTTCCATTTTTAATCTCAACTGAAATTACATCGATTTGCCACTTTGAATCCAAAGGAATTTTATTTTTAATTAGCCAACTCTCAGCAGTCGCAATTAATTTTCTCTTTTTTGAAAAATTTATTTTATCTTCTGGAAAAATTTCAATTTTTGGATCTTTCAATGTTTTCACTTCAACGAAACAAATCGTATCTTCCTTTTTCGCGATTATATCAATTTCTCCCCTTTGCAAATCTCCAGGAATTTGGAATTTGTAATTTCTATCTAAAATTTTGTATCCCTTTTTCCTTAAAAATTCAGCCGCAATCTTCTCTCCAATTTTCCCTACCTCTTTTCTCATAAACTAATTCACTAATTAACTAATTCTCTAATTTACTAATTGTGGACCCGGTGGGAATCGAACCCACATTTGCACAATGCGAATGCGCCGTTCTACCATTAAACTACGGGCCCGTTCCCTCAGCCTTTGGGCTGGGTTAAATTCAAGATTGAATTAAATTTTTTAATTCTTTTAAGGAACTGATTTTCTTAATTTGCGCATCTTTAATTTTATTTTCTCTGTCAATTAATATTGCTTCCATTCCCAATTTTTTTGCTGGAATTAAATCTCTTTCTATTTCATCGCCTACCATTAGTGCGTCTTCTGGTTTTACTTTAAAAAAGTTTAAAACTGTCAGAAATGCTCTTTCGTCCGGTTTTGAAAATTCTGTTTCTTTGGGAGTAAAAATCTGAAAATATCTTTCTAAATTTAAATGCGAGAAAAGAAAATGGGGGGCTTCAGTTAAAATTGCTTTCTGGTATGGGAAACCGAAAACTTCTTTTGCATCATCGAAAAGTCGATAATTCAAATTTTCTTTTAAAAATTGGCTTAACTTTTCTCCTTTTTCTTTGTTCTCTTTTTTGAAAATCAACTTAATAATTTCGTTTCCTAAATCTTCCCAACTATTTGAATTTTTCATTGCCTGAACAAAAATTTTTTGGAATTCGAAAACTTTTTCTTTTGTATTTAGATTTATCCCTAAACCCTGATAAAACCTGAAAAATTCCTCTGGCTTTTTCTTTGCCTCGGGAGAAACTAAAGTTCCGATTAAATCAAAAATTATCAATTTTGGTTTCATTCGGGGAGCTGGGAATCGAACCCAGGCCCTCCTCGTCCCGAGCGAGGCGCGGTACCACTCCGCTACTCCCCGTTTCCCTCAATTAGCAATTTCAAGTAACCCAATATTTCCTCTTTGTCATTTCATCCCTTTTTTGCTCTATTTTTTCGATTTTTTCTCTTGCCTCTTTTGCCAATTTCTTTAATTTTTCATCTGGCAATTTCCCCAATCTTTCAATTTCTTTTTTCAAAAAATTTTCTTCGTTCTTTTTTGGATCTTCGATAACTTCTTCCAAGAGAATTTGCAAAATTTGCCCAACTTTTGGTCCGGGTTTTATTTTTAAAATTTCCATCACATCGTTCCCATCAACTTTTAACATTTTTACTGAAATTGGATCTCTTGAAACTTTCTCAATCATGTATCTCAAATGTCTGAGTTTGTAGGGTTCCGCTTTGGGAACCCCAGAGCCAATTCTATCTGCCATCCTAACCTGCAATAATTCTTCAATGTTTTCTTTCCCGACTTTTCTCAATAACCTTCTCACTGAGCTTTCCCCAACTTCTCCTGGGTTGTAATAAAAAAGATGGTATCTTACTAATTTCACAATTTTCTCAATGTCTTTTTTTGGAAATCTCAACCTGTTTAAAATCTGGGCTGTCATTTTTGCTCCAACGATTTCATGGCCATAAAAAGTTGCATCGGGTCCTTCTCCTTTTTTTGTCCTAGGTTTTCCGATGTCATGGAAAAGAGCAGCCAATCTCACGTACATATTAAACCCCTTTTTTGCTGCATAATCTAAAGATCTTAAATAATGCTCATAGCAATCATAAATGTGATGTTTGTTTTGAGTTACTTTGTATCCTTCTTCCAATTCAGGAATTATGTATTTTAAAAGTCCTAATTGCCTCATTTTCTCAATTCCCTCTGCTGCCCTTTCTGACATTATAATTTTTAAAAATTCATCCCTGATTCTTTCTTTTGAAATTGCTGAAATCCAAAATGCATTTTCTTTTATTGCCTTTTCAGTTTTTTCTTCAATCTTCCATCCTTCACCCAAAGTTACTGAAAACCTTACCGCCCTCATCATTCTCAATGCATCCTCTGAAAACCTCTCTCTTGGATCTCCAACTGCCCTAATGATTTTGTTTTTCAAATTTTCTTTTCCCCCAAAAAGGTCAATTAGTTTTGGAATTTGGAATTTGGAATTTGGAATTTCTAAGGCCATCGCATTTATCGTAAAATCCCTCCTTGCCAAATCCTCCTCTAAAGTTTTCGCAAAACCAATAAAATCTGGATGACGTTTATCAGTGTATTTTGCTTCTTTTCTAAAAGTTGTAATTTCAATTTCTTTTAATTTTGGATTTTCACTTTCTGTTAAAACAGTAACTGTCAAAAACCTATTCTCATAAAAACTCTTTGAAAAAATTTTCATTATTTCCTCTGGCTTTGCGTTGGTCGTCACATCCCAATCTTCGGGTTCAACCCCCCTCAAAAAATCCCTAACGCAGCCTCCGACGATGTAGGCTTCAAAACCATTTTCCTTTAATTTTTCAACAATATCTAAAACCTCTTTTGGTATTTCCATAATTTCAACTTATCTCAAAATTTGCTTTTTTTCAATTTTTTGATAAAATTTAATTGTCCTCGTGGCCTAATTGGAGAAGGCACTGCGCTTCGGACGCAGTAATGCGGGTTCGAGTCCCGCCGAGGACAATGAAAATGAAAAAAATTTTTATAACTTTATCCTTGATTTTAATTCCGGAAATTGTATTTGGGGCTATAATAGATTGTCCTTATTTAGGAGGGGGGGGAAATTTGTTAAATTACCCAAACCAAACTGAGGGAAAAGAATTGACTGAGGGAATATTAGGATTGATTGGGAATATCATTCATTTCATCAAAGAATGTTTAATAAAACCTGCACTGGTTGGAGTAATTATCTGGGGAGGAATTCACATCATGACTTCTGTGGGCGATCCTGGAAAATTGGAAAGAGGAAAAAAGATTATCTTGGCAGGAATAATTGGATTGATTATAATCTTTGCAGCAGAAACAATCGCAGATTTCTTTTCGAAATATATTCATTAGCCCCCGTAGCTCAGCTGGTAGAGCAGCCGCCTCTTAAGCGGAAGATCGCAGGTTCAAATCCTGCCGGGGGCACAGAATAAAAGGAAGTAGGAAGTTGGAAGAAGGAAGTAGGAATTAGGAGGGCCAATCCTCGATCATTATTGAGGTTTTTTTATTTTTTAATGGAAGTTTTTGATAGAGTTCCTCGGTGATAAATGGAATGAAAGGATGGAGTAAAATCAAAGATTTCAAAAGAACATAAAGTAAAACTTTTTTTGTCAAAGGATTTCCTTCTTTTATTTCCTTTTTTGATTCTTCAATGTATTTGTCACAAAATTGGTGCCAGAAAAAGTGATAGAGGTTTTCTGCTGCTTTCCCAAATTCAAATTTTTTTAAATTTTTATTAACTGTCTTTATTGTCTTTTCCAAAGATTTAATAATTTCCTTTTGCGCCTTTGTCATTTTCTTTGAAGGTTTCAATTTTTTTGGAATTTGGTGCTTGGAATTTGGAATTTGGAATAAGGTGTATCTTGTAGCATTCCAAATTTTATTGCAGAATTTCCTTCCCATTTGAATTATTGTCTCATCAAACCTCAAATCCTGCCCTGTTTTCACTTGCCAAATTAAACCAAACCTTGTTGCATCGGCTCCGTATTTTTCAATCAAATCCATTGGGTCAATTCCGGTTCCCAAAGATTTTGACATTCTTTTTCCTTCTTTCGTTAAAACAGTCGGATTGATAAAAACATACTTGAAAGGTTCTTTTTTCAAAAACTTAATTCCTGAAAAAACCATCCTCGCAACCCAAAGAGTAATAATGTCTCTCCCAGTCACTAAAACATCAGTTGGATAAAATTCTTTCAAATCTCTTGTCTTTTTTGGCCAGCCCAAAGTTGCAAATGGCCACAAAGCAGAAGAAAACCAAGTATCCAAAACTGATTCCTCCCCTTCAATCGGAATTTTATGTCCCCACCAAATTTGCCTTGAAATACACCAATCCCTTGTTGAACTCAGCCAATCTAAATAGATTTTCTCAAACCTTTTTGGAACAAACTTTACCTTTCCAGTTTTCACTGCCCTTATCGCATCTTTTGCCAATTTTTCCATTTTTAAAAACCATTGCTCAGAAGGCAAAATTTCTAAAACCTCACCGCAACGATAACAAATTGGCAAAGAAACTTCGTAAGGTTCAACTTTAACCAAAAATCCCTCTTTTTCCAATCTTTCAACCACTTTCTTCCTTGCTTCAAAAACATCCAATCCTTCAAATTCCTTTGGAACATTAATCATCTTTCCCTCCTCATCAATTACTTGAACCATCGGAAGTTTATGTTTCAAAGAAATTTCATAATCCAAAAAATCGTGGGCAGGGGTTACTTTCACTACTCCAGTTCCAAATTCCATTTCAACTCTTTGATCAGCAATTATCGGAATTTCTCGATTAACCAATGGCAAAATCGCAGTTTCCCCAACAAATTCTTTATACCTTTTATCTTTTGGGTTCACAGCCACTGCCGTATCTCCAAGCATCGTTTCTGGCCTAGTAGTTGCAACTACAATATAGTTTTGAGATTTGAGTTTTGAGTTTTGAGTTTTAAAGGGGTATTTAATGTACCACAAATTTCCTTTTTCTTTTTTGTATTCAACTTCAAGATCAGAAAGGCTACTTTTGCATCTTTTGCACCAATTGATCAATCTTTTTCCTTTATAAATCAATCCTTTTTTATAGTAGTGCCAAAAGGCATAATTTACCGCCTGGCAATATTTCTCATCCATCGTGAATCTATTTCTCGACCAATCTAAAGAATATCCCATTTTTTTCATTTGATCTAAAATTATCCCTCCGTATTTTTTCACCCAATCCCAAACCCTTTCTAAAAATTTTTCTCTACCTAGGTCAAACCTTGTTTTCCCTTCTTTTTTCAATTGCTTTTCAACCTGAACTTGAGTTGCAATTCCTGCATGATCTGTTCCTGGCAACCAGAGGGTTTTAAAACCTCCCAACATTTTCCACCTAATTAAAATATCTTGAATGGTAAAACAAAGGGCATGGCCCATATGCAAGCTTCCAGTAACATTTGGAGGAGGTAAAACAATTGAAAATTTTTTCTTTCTTTTCCCAGGAAGTTTGTCCGGATTAAAAAATCCAGTTTTTAGCCAAAACTGATAAATTCTATTTTCAACTTTTTTTGGATCGTAAACTTTTTCAATCATATTTTTAAATTTGGCTCTGCTACTATTTTATCAAAATCTTTTGTTGCTTTCTCTTTATTAAAGTAACCCGCAACAGCCACCATCAATCCATTATCAGTGCAAAGTTCCTTTGGTGGAAAAATCAATTTGCAATCTGCCATTTGTAATTTGCAATTTTGTAAAAATTGTTTTCTCAATTCCTCGTTCCTTACAACCCCTCCTCCCAAAATTATCGATTTTGCAGAAAATTCCTTTACTGCCCTGATCGTTTTTAAAATCAAAACATCAATCACTGCTTGCTGAACTTCCTTTGCCACTAAAATTTTGTATTCCTTTGATTTTCTAACTTTCTTTGGCCTTTTCAAAAAATCGTACAAAACTGCAGTTTTCAAACCGGCAAAAGAAAAATCATAATTTTTTTGCTTTATCATTGGGCGGGGAAAGCGAATTTGGAAGTAGGAAGAAGGAAGTAGGAATTTTGAAAATTTCTCAATGGCAGGACCGCCTGGATAACCCAATCCTAATAACCTCGCAACTTTATCAAAGCATTCTCCGGCAGCGTCATCTCTTGTTTCGCCAATTAATCTATATTTTCCGATTTTTTCCATTAGAATTAGTTGGGTATGACCACCAGAAACGACAAGACAAACAGCGGGAAGTAGGAAGTTGGAAGTAGAAAGTTGGAGAAAGTTAATAAGGATGTGAGCTTCGATGTGATTTACCGGAACTATTGGAACGTTTAATTTCCTTGCTAAATCTTTTGCAAAATTTACTCCAACCCAAAGGCAGGGCTCCAGGCCTGGACCTGCAGTTACTGAAGTTAAATCAATTTGATTTTCTTTAATTTTCGCTTCTCTTATTGCTTTTTTAAAAACAATTGGCAAATTCTTTTTATGTTCCCTTTTTGCTAAAGTTGGAAAAACTCCACCGTATCTTTTGTGGATTTTAATTTGCGAAGAAACAATATTACTTCTAACATCGAACCTCGAACCTCTAACCTCTAACACCGCCACGCAAGTATCGTCGCAGGATGTATCGATTCCTAAAACAATCATTCTAAAATTTTAATTTGAAATTTGAATTTTTTCAATTTTTTGATAGAATTTTAAAGATGGCGCCATCGTCTAGTGGTTCGGACATTGCCCTTTCAAGGCAAAAACAGGGGTTCGATTCCCCTTGGCGCCACATGCATCCAAAATATTTTCAGGTAATTGAACTTAGAAAAGAAGGGAAAAGTTATCGGGAAATCGCAAAAATTGTTGGAGTATCTAAAAATTCGGTAAGTAGATGGTGTAAAAACTTAAAATTGCCCCCTTCCGCTCAAAGAATTCTGGAAGAGAAAAATAAAAAGAATAAAAAAGCACTTGAAGAATATAACAAGCTCAAATCTGAAAAGGTAAGAAAGGAAAATCAAAAAATAAAAAAAGCAGCCTCATCGCAAATTCGATCTTTATCAGAGTATGAATTACTTTTAGTTGGAACCTCTCTTTATTGGAGCGAGGGATGGAAAAAAGAAAGTCCGGAGAAATATCACGGAATCAGTTTCGTGAATTCTGATCCAAACATGGTTAAGTTGTTTCTTAACTTTTTAAGAAAAGTTATGAAAATTCCGGAAGAAAAAATAAAGGTGAATTTAAGAATTCATCCAAATATTAACGCAAAAAGGGCTATTAATTTCTGGAGTAAAATAACTAAAATTCCAAAAGAAAAATTTGGCATTAGTACGCAAATAAGTAGAGCAAGCCAAAGAAAACGTCCGAAAAATTCCCTTCCTTACGGCACACTTAAATTATCTGTTCATAGCCGCCAAAAATTTTACCAAATTAAAGGTTGGATCGAGGGGATAATAAAACAAGCTAACATCAATTAGGGCGGGATGCCGGAGTGGCTTAACGGGGTGGTCTCGAAAACCACTTACCCTTTTAGGGGTAGCGGAGGTTCAAATCCTCCTCCCGCCGCAATGGAAAATTATCTTGAAATTTCTAAGGCCTCTGATTTGAAAAACAGAAAAGAAAAAGTTATTTATCGAATTTTTGAAATTTTGCCAGGTTTTTTATCCTGGTCTACTTTATTTTTCGCAATTTTTTTAAGTTATTCTTTTCCAATAATCGTTGGTATTTTCATCATTCTCTTTGACCTTTATTGGCTATTGAGGATTGCTTACCTTTCCTTCCATCAAGTTTCTGCTTTTTTAAAAATGAAAAAAAACCTAAAAGTAAATTGGCTAAAATTGGCTAAGGGTCTTGAGGGTTTTGAAGAAATTTTTCATTTAATAATTCTTCCTTTTTACAAAGAAGGTTCAGAAATAGTCGAAAGCTCTTTAAATTCAATTTTAAATTCGAACTATCCAAAAGAAAGAATGGTCGTTGTTTTAGCAGCTGAAGAAAGAGGAGGAGAAGGAGCAAAAAAGGTTGCAAAAGAAATGGAAGAGAAATTTTCAAAAAAATTTTACAAGTTTTTTGTCTTTTTTCATCCAGAAAATTTGCCAGGAGAAATTCAGGGAAAGGGAGCGAACGTCAATTTCGCAATAGAGAAAGTAAAGGAGGAAATCAAAGAAATAGATCCTAAAAACATAATCTTTTCAGTTTTCGATGCAGATACTAGACCCTACCCCGATTATTTTGGGTTGCTAACTTATCATTATTTGAAATTAAAAAAAGAAAAGAACGTTTGTTTCCAGCCAATCCCTGTTTACAACAACAATATCTGGCAAGCCCCTTCTTTTTCAAGAGTTGTTGCAACTTCAAACACCTTTTGGCAAATGATGCAGCAAGAGAGACCAGAACAATTGGTTTCCTATTCTTCACATTCAATACCTTTCAAAACAATTTTGGAAGTTGGTTATCCAAAGAATGTAGTTTCTGATGATTCAAGAGTTTTTTGGAAGGCCTATCTCTTAAAAAATGGTAACTTTAAAGCAATTCCCCTTTTTTATCCAGTTTCGATGGATGCGGTCTTGGGAAAGAATCTTTGGAGGACAGTGGTTAATCAATACAAACAACAGAGGAGGTGGGCCTGGGGGGCAGAAAACATTCCATATTTAATTTTTGGATTTTTGAAAAATAAAAAAATCCCTCTCTCAAAAAAAATAAAAAATTCGATCATAATCTTGGAGGGCTTTTGGTCTTGGGCAGTCGCTTCTCTTTTAATTTTTCTTTTGGGTTGGTTACCAGTCATTATCGGAGGGGGGAAGTTTAAAAATTTGGTTTTTGGCTACAATTTGCCAAAAATTACTCAAAATCTGATGGTAATTTCAATGTTTGGAATGGTAATTTGTGCAATTTTAAGTTTTTTAATTTTACCTCCGACTCCAAAAAATTTTCGCATTCTAAAAAAACTTTCTATACTTTTACAGTGGGTTTTGCTCCCCCTTACTTTAATAGTTTTTGGTTCATTTCCAGCCCTGGATGCTCAAACAAGATTGCTTTTTGGAAAATATTTAGAATTTTGGCCAACAGAAAAAATCAGAAAAAATGAATGAAATTTTGAACCTTCCTCTATATTTTTTCTTTGCCATCTTGCCATCTTTTTTGTGGCTAAATTTCTATTTGAGAGAGGATCGAAGGCCAGAACCAAAGTCGATGGTTTTGAAAGTTTTCTTTTTTGGAATGATATTCGCTTTTTTGGCCCTTTTTTTAGAAAAGCTTTTGATAGAAGGAATCGAAAAAATAAACCTTCCAAAAGAGATAGCCGATCTAATTGAGATTTTTTTGGCAGTGGCTTTGGTTGAAGAATTTTTGAAATTTTTGGTTGTTAGGGAGGTTGTCTTTGAAAGTAAAGAATTGGATGAGCCAATCGATTGTATGATTTATATGATAATTGCGGGTTTGGGGTTTGCAGCAACGGAAAATTTACTTTTGCTTTTCCCTTTAAAAAGCAAATTTTTTGGAGAAATTTTCCAAATTTCATTTTTGAGATTCGTTAGCGCTACTTTTTTGCATGCTCTTTCTTCAGCAACTTTGGGCTTTTTCATCGGTCTTTCTTTTTTCAGAAAAAAAGAGAGATTAAAACTAATTTCCTTTGGACTCTTTTTTGCCACCTTGTTGCACGGTCTTTACAATTTTTCTATAATTGAATTTGGAGAAAAGGTTGGATTATCTTTTTCAGCAATTTTAATTTTAATTTCTGCCTGTTTCGTTTCAAAATTTTTTAAAAGGTTGAAAGAATAAAATGGCAAATTTTTTTGAAAAATTAAAAAAGGGAATGGGAATTGAAGTTCCGGTTGAAGAAGAAAAGAAAAGGGAAGAAAAAAAAGAAATCGAAGTAAAAGAAAGGGAGAAAAAGAGGGAAGTTCAGCTAAAAGAGAAAGAAGAAAAAAGAGAAGAAGAAAAATGGCCAGAGCCAGAAGGAGAACTAGCAGTCGATATGTACCAAACTGATGAAGAATTGGTTATTCAATCTACGATTGCTGGAATAAAAAGCGAAGATTTAAGTTTGTATTTGGAAGGGGACATGCTTTTTATCGAGGGGGAAAGGAAAAAACCGACTGAAGAAAAAGGAGATTATTTTTTACAAGAATGCTATTGGGGAAGGTTTTCGAGAAAGATAGTTTTACCAGTCGAAATAAATCCTGATAAAATCTCAGCTACTTTTAAAGATGGAATTTTGACTATCAGAATTCAAAAAGTTTCAAAAGAAAGAAGGAGAAAAATTTTAATTAAAAGCTAAAAGTGCTCCTGGCAGGACTCGAACCTGCACCCCTTTTAGGGACATGGTCCTAAGCCATGTGCGTCTTCCAATTCCGCCACAGGAGCAACCCTTTAGCAAATTATAGATTTTACAATGCCTACTAAAGCCACCGCAACCAGAATGATTGCCACTCCAATCACTGCATACATAATCTGCTTTCTTGCTGTCTCCACTTTTTCAGCAGAACCACCGGCAGTGATAAAGGTATAACCACCCAAAATGATGTAAATTGCTGCAATAATTATTCCTATTGCCGCGAGGACATTCCTTATAGTAGTTAATAATGACTCTAAATCCGCTGGAAGGTTTCCTTCTGGCGTACAGGTAATTGCTAAAGCAGTCGAGGCCAATAAAGCAAAGGTGGTTGCACTAGTTAAAATTTTGAATAATCTTTCTTTCATTTTGATAAAAATTTTCTATTTTCGACCTTTGTCAATTAAATTAGCTTATAATAGATTTTATCCACTCTACTATATTGTCGGCAAGTAAAATTACAACAAAGCCAATGGCTGCATAAAGTAAAGTGTTTCTTCCTTTTTCGAATTGCTTGGGATCTCCGGAAGCAGTTATCATTTGATATCCTCCAATTATCATAAAAATAACACATACAATGTATCCCAAAGTTTTTAAAGTATCTTTTATTTTGGTCAAAATCTCCTCTAATTTACTCGTACCCCCACCCCCTCCTCCCCCATCCATCGATAAAGCTGCACTCCCATAAAAAATGGGAATTAAAAGCAAAAAGAAAATGACTATAAATTTTAATAAATTTTTTCTCATTTTATTATATTCATTATTCCTTCGGCCAATTCCCTTGCAGCAAAAACCAAAATAAATCCGATCGCTCCGTAAAGTAATGTCTTTTTTCCTTTTTCAAATTGTTCAGGGTTTCCTGCTGAAGTAACCATCAAATATCCTCCAATTATTATTATAATACCTGCACAAATGATTACAATATTTATAACAAAGTTTATTATATCCTCAATCATTTGTTCAATGTTCACTTGAGCGAGTGCAAAATTGGCCAAAAGCAATAATCCAATCGGAATTAAAATTTTAAATTCTTTTCTCATTTAGATATCTCAGAAATAAAATTTAAAAGACCTTCTTTTATTAAAGGTAACAAAAAAACCAAAATTAGGCAAATTATTGAAACGACAATTGTCTTTTTTCCGCTCCTTGCTTTTCTTTCATCTCCTGCCGATGTCAAAAGAAAATATCCACCGATTAAAAGAGTGATTGTAAAAAGAGGGATTCCGATTCTGTAAAGAAAGTTGAAAATGAAATTAATTAACTCAGACAATTTTGGTGAAGTAAGGGGGTTTTCAATTTCCTCTAATGGATTTTGTGCTAAAAAAATTTTTTTCATTTAGAAAAAATCAAACCAAAATGATAAATTCCTGCTTCAAATTCTTTTTCAAAATTTAGCCCAGTTTCTTTCGCAGCTTTTTTTATCTTTTCCACAGAAACTCTCTTTTCAGGCCCAACCTCTGCATTTTCCTTCCAATCGACAACTAAAATTTTCCCTCCTTTTTTCAAAACCCTTTTTCCTTCTTCTAAAACTTTTTTAATATCATCAACTTGGAATAAAAGGTTTGTCATTAAAACCAAATCGCAACTTTCTGAAATTAAAGTCGTTTTTCCCTCAACATTTCCTTTTAAAGGGTCGATATTGAATACTTTTTCCATCCTCATTCTTGACCTTAAAGCAGAAAGGGGCTCTTGTTGAATGTCGATTGCAAAAACCCACCTTACTTTTTTTGCCAAAGGAATTGCCCAACCACCAGAACCGCAACCAAAATCTGCAGCAACCATTTTTTTATTCAGATCCAATTTTTCTAAAATTTTTTCTGGATTTAAAAACTCTTCCATTTTAGATACAAATTGCTGATGCAATCTTATCTCCCTCTTCCAATTTCATTATTCTTACTCCTTGGCTTTGTCTCCTTTGTTTTGGTATCAGAGAAATTTTTGTTTTTAATATTTTACCTTTTCTTGAAATACAAATTAAATCCGTCTCCTCTGAAAGAAATTTAATTTCAACTAACCCGCCAGTTTTTAATGTAACCTTTGTGCATTTTATTCCCATCCCCCCTCTCTTTTGAATTCTAAATTCTTTAATTTCCGTCCTTTTCCCAAATCCATTTTCTGTCAAAAATAATAAATTTCCTTTTGAAATTCCTTTCTTTATCACTTCCATTCCAACCAATTCATCATCTTTTTTCAACTTTATTCCCCTAATTCCGGCTGCCTGTCTTCCCATTGACCTTACCTCTTTTTCTTTAAACCTTATTCCCTGACCCCTTTTTGTTACCAAAATTATTTCATCTTCTCCAGAAGATTTCTGGCATTCCCTTAACAAATCTCCTTTTTTTAGAGAAATTGCAATCAATCCTGTTCTCCTTACATTCTTGAATTCAGAAATTGATGTCTTTTTTATCATTCCATTTTTTGTTGCAAAGAGAATATATTTTAAACCTTCCTTTTCATCTTTTTTTCCGATTGAAATTAAACTCAAAATCCTATCTTCTGGAGAAATCTCCAAGAAATTGAAAATCCCCTTTCCCCGAGATTGCCTTTCCTCTTTTGGAATCTCATAAACTGGAATTTTAAAAACTTTTCCAGAATCGGTAAAAACTAAGAGGTTGTCATGGCTAGAACAAAGCAAAAAGTGCTCGACAACATCTTCTCCGACGGTTTTTATGCCCAAAATTCCCCTTCCTCCTCTTTTTTGCGTCCTAAATTCTTTTGGGTCTGATCTTTTAATGTACCCTCCCCTAGTTAAAGTAATCAAAGTTTCTTCTTCTGGAATTAATTCCTCCTCTGAAATTTCTCCTACGCTTTCTTCTAAAACTTTTGTCCTCCTTTCATCCCCAAAATTCTCTTTCAGAAAAATGAGCTCTTTCTTTATTACTTCATTCACTTTCTTTGGACTTTTTAAAATCTCGCTCAATTCTTTTATTTTTGCCTCAATCTCTTTCAATTCGCTTTCGACTTTTTCTCTTTCTAGCTTTGCCAATGCTGCAAGCTTTGTTTCCAAAATTGCTTCTGCTTGAATTTTGTCTAGAGAAAATCTTTTCATTAATCTCTCTCTTGCAGTTTCTCTATCTTTAGATCCTTTAATGATTCTTACCACTTCTTCAATCTTCCCCAAACATTTTTTAATCCCTTCTAAAATGTGCCCTCTCTCTTTTGCTCTTTCTAATTCAAATTTCGACCTCCTCAAAACTACCTCTCTCCTATGAGCCAAAAAATGATTCAAAACATCAACTAAGCTCAAACTCCTTGGTAAAATTCCCTCAACCAAAGCAACCATATTCAAGTGGAAAACTTTTTGCAAATCAGTGAATTTGTAAAGGGCATTCAAAACTCTTTTTGGATAAGCTCCTTTTGAAAGTTCTACGACAATTCTCAATCCTTCTCTGTCAGATTCATCCCTGATATCTTTAATTCCTTCAATTTTCTTTTCTGTAACCAACTTTGCCATCTGTTCTAAAAGCTGTGATTTTTGAACTTGATAGGGAATTTCAGAAATCAAAATTATTGGCCTTCCCCTTTCATTTTCCAAAATCTCTGCTTTTGCTCTAACTAAAATTGGACCTCTTCCAATTGAATAGGCTTCGATCATTTCTTTTTTGTTATAAACTAAACCTCCAGTTGGAAAATCTGGTCCTTGAATAAATTTGAAAAGGTTTTCGGTATCTGCTTTTGGGTGATCAATTAGATAAATTAGAGCATCGCAAACTTCTCTCAGATTGTGAGGTGGAATATTAGTTGCCATTCCGACTGCAATTCCAACACAGCCATTGAGTAAAAGTTGAGGTAGAGGGGAAGGCAAAACTACGGGTTCTTTTCTCGTTCCATCATAATTTGGAGTGAAATCGACTGTATCTTTCTCAATATCCCTGAGCATTTCCTCTCCGATTTTAGAAAGCTTGCATTCGGTGTAGCGCATTGCAGCATATTCTCCCGGGTCATCTATAGATCCAATGTTTCCCTGTCCTTGAATTAATGGATATCTTAAAGTAAAAGGTTGAGCCATTCTAATTAATGCATCGTAAACAGGTTGGTCTCCGTGAGGATGATATCTTCCAAGACAAGCCCCGACTACATTTGCAGATTTTTTGAACTTCGCATTATGTCGCAATCCATCTTCATACATTGTGTACAGAATCCTTCTTTGGACTGGTTTTAGCCCATCTCTGACATCTGGCAAAGCACGAGAAACAATCACTGACATTGCGTAGTCAATGTATGACTCTTTCATTTCCTGAGAGATTTCTCTTTCAATTAATTTTCCAATTTTTTCTCTTTTCTCCATAATTTGTGGGCGGTGTAGGATTCGAACCTACAACCTTCCGCACGTCAAGCGGACGCTCTGCCATTGAGCTAACCGCCCATGCGCACGGCAGGATTCGAACCTGCGACCCCGGGTTTATAAGACCCGTGCTCTAACCACTGAGCTACGTGCGCATCTCACTTCTCCTACTTCTTAATTCCTACTTCCTTCCTCGGGGTCTTCCCAACTATTCTCTCAAATTCTTCTTTTTCAATCGTTTCTTTTTCGATCAATCTTTGAGCCAGATTTTCCAAGATCTTTCTCTTTCTTTTCAATATTCCCATAGCCCTATTTTGGGCATTTTTGACGAATTTTTCAACTTCTTTATCAATTTTTTCAGCAATTTTTTCAGAAAAATCACGATAAATCTCCCTTACTCCTAAAAACGCCAGTTCTTCCTTTCTCCCAAATGCGATCGGTCCCAAACTTGACATTCCGTATTCCATCACTAATCTCTTTGCCAAATCGGTCGCTTCTTGTAAATCGTTTGCCGCTCCGGTTGAAATTTCTCTAAATTTTAAAATCTCTGCGCAATAGCCTCCTAATAAAGTTGCCATTTCTGCTAAAAATTCAGATTTTGTTTTTATTCTCCTTTCTTCTGCTGGACTCTTTAAAGTATATCCTGCTGCCAATCCCCTTGGAATTATTGAAATTTTTCTTACCGGCTCTGCCTCTTTCAAGAATGCAGAAACTATTGCATGCCCTGCCTCGTGATAAGCTGCAATTTCTTTTTCTTTCTTTGTTAAAACATGAGATTTTCTTTCAGGGCCTAACAAAACTTTATCTATTGCTTCTAACAATTCCTCTTGGAAAATTTGTTTTTTCCCTCTCCTTGCTGCTAAAATTGCAGCTTCGTTAACTACATTTGCTAAATCCGCTCCAGAAAATCCAGGAGTCCTTTCTGCAATTTCTCTTAAATTAACATTCAAAGCCAATGGCTTTCCTCTACAATGAATTTTTAAAATCTCTTCTCTTTCTTTTATATCTGGTAAATCCAAAACAATTCTTCTATCAAACCTTCCTGGGCGCAAGAGGGCAGGGTCCAAGAGCTCCGGACGATTTGTATTATGAAGTAAGATTGGATTTTCTCCTCCAAAAAAGGCTTCGTTTTCGCAACCGCAAAAATCGTAAACATAGCCATCGTAGGGAATTTTTTTCACCGATCTAACAATAGCTCTTCTCGTGTTAGCTTTGCCTTGAGCTGGATTTAACAAATTTTGAGTTTTCCCAAAACCCAATCTCCAAGCAATTGTTTTTTTAAGCGGTTTCCCATTTTTAATTTTTCTTCCTTCCTTAGCTTCAAAAGAATCAATATAGCTTTTAAAACCATGCATTCTGAAAAGCCAGTTCAATTCTAAAATTAATCTTTTGCTAATTGAAGTAATTTCTCCTTTCCCATTTTTATAAAGGTAGCCATCCCCCGCAAAACATCCTTTTACGAATTCTTTGAAATATTCAAAGGGTGCTTCAAACAAAAACTCTGGGACGTGCTTATTTTTGGCTCCTTTTCCACAATGGTATGCGAAGAAATTGCCTATTGGGGTGCAATTGTAAACAATGTTAACTGCCCCGTGGGTGATTTTTCTCATCGCTGAAGGTTTCAAATTGAAAATTTTTTCCATCAAATTTACGACATCTTCGATCTTTTCTCTTTCTTTTTCTCCAAAACAAAAATCTACTCCTTTCCTTGCGTAACCTTCGGCAACATAATATCCAAAAAGCCGACAAAGTTCTGGAGTAACTTTAACTTTCTCTGGTAAAATTTCTTTGTGTTGATAGAATTCCTTTGACAAAACTCTTGGCAAATATTTTCCCCTTTGCCAAGCGCTGATTGTAGTTTGTGAAACTCCGAGCATTTTTCCTAAACGGGATTGAGAAACTACTCCTACATTTGCTAATGCATACTCAAAGGCAAACTCCATAAATTGGAATCTCTCGAAAGTTGGCTGCCAAACTAAAAGTTCTAAATCAAAATTTTCTTTAAATTTGTGTGCTCTAATTTCTCTAAATTTTTTGTTTGCAAGATTAACTTTGAAAGGAAGGTCAACTAAGATATCACCAGCTTTTAGCTCAGAAACTTTCTTCACTTTTAATCCCTCTTTAGTTCTTACAAAAAGGGAGTGATTCCCAGTTGCCTTTATTTTCCCTCCCAAATATTCAACTTCATAAATCTCTCTAACCTTGTGGCGGAAAACACTTTTCACTTTTTTGAAGGCGCTATTTCCAAAATAGAGATTATTTTTTGGACCAAACTTTTTTATTTCTTTTCTTTCAAACCCTAAAACTTCCAAATTCTCAACTGGCTTTTCAATTCCTTCTTCTCCTTCTTTATAATAAGGATCGATTATTTCAGAAATTGGAGCAATTTTGTAATGGCCGTTTTGTTTAACTAAAACTGGGGTATCACCAGTGACGCTTGCTCCCATAACTATAATTCCTTCTTCTCTTCCGATCCCGTCCATTTCTGCCAAAAGCTGATTCAAAGTTTGTTCTCTCTCTTCGTGCCCTCCAGTAACCCCGACTCCTCTTATTTTTCCGATTGAATCTATTTCATCTATGAAAATTATTGCCCTTCCTGCCTTTCTTGCTTCTTGAAAGAGGCTGCGGATCCTCGCGCTTCCAACCCCTACGAACAACTCTACAAACTCAGAACCAGAAATTGAAAAAAAAGGAACGTTGGCTTCACAGGCAATTGCCTTTGCCAAAAGTGTTTTACCAGAACCGGGAGGGCCGATTAATAAAACCCCCCTTGGAATTTTTGCCCCAAGCTCTAAATATTTTCTTGGATTTTTCAAAAAATCAACTACCTCTTTTAATTCCTCCTTTGCTTCTTTCAACCCACCAATATCATTAAAAGTCACTTTCTCCTTTAATTGCCCTCCGGGTCCAAAAAGCCTTGGTTTTGCCCTTGTGAAATCGAAAATTTGACTGGTCCCTGCCCTTGCTTGTTTAGACAAAAACCAAAGGAAAACAAAGAATAAAATCACTGGAGAAATAATGTAAAGTATTGGAAGTAACCAAGAAAGAGTTCCTTCTTTTTTCTCAACCCTTATTTGAATTTCCTTTAATTTTTCTTTATCAACCCCGAGGTTTATTAAAGATTGAGAAAGCGAAGTTTCTGCTTCCTTTTTTGAAAGAGCCAAAGAACCATCTTTAAAATACACTAAAACGTCATCTCCAGAAACCGCAATTTCCTTCACTTTTCCCTCGTTAATTTGGGAAACCAATTCAGAAAGAGAAATTATTTTTCTTTCTCCTGGATATTTTGAAAAAATCGAAAACAAAAATGAAAGCAAAAGGAAGATCAAAATCACAGACAAAAGGTTTTTTAATAGATCATTCATATTTTTAAAGAAAGAGTAGCTCTGTTTCCCTCGATTGAGATGATTTTTGCCTTAACTTTTTCTCCAATTTTTAAATTCAAATTCGGATTTGCCTCAGAAACTGGAACCAGCCCCTCAAAATTTTCTCCAAATTTTAAAAAGATTCCAAAATCAGTAATTCCAGAAACCTCGGCCTCGATTATCTCTCCAACTTTGTATTTTTTAATTTCCTTTTCTTCCTTTGCCAATTTTTCAGATAAAATCACCTGAGCATCCTTTTCCAAAATTCCCAAAATTTTAACTTCCATTTCCTTTCCAACAAATTTTTTCAACTCTTCTAAAATTTTCTCTGGATCTCCGTTTTCAACCTCTGGATAATTTTCAGGAGAAAGCTGAGAAACTGGCAAAAATGCATCGACCCCAGAAACTTTTGTTAAAAGTCCTCCTTTGTTTGCTCCCAAAATTTTTACCTTGATTTTTTCCCCCGCTTCTTTCTTTTTCCTCAAAATTTCAAGCGCAATTTCTTTTGTCGCTCCAGCAACCGAAAGCTCAATAAATCCATCTTCATTGTCCAGATCAACAATCTTTGCCAAAACTTTATCCCCGATTTTCAAATTCTTCAATTCCTTCTTTGCTTTTTTAAATTCCTTTCCATAAATTATTCCAGTACCAAAAATCCCCAAATCAAGATAAATTGCGAAGGCTTTCTTTGAAATTACTCTTCCTTCTACAATGTCTCCAACTTTTGGGGGTTTGAGGTTTGCATTTTCTTCTAAAATTTGCTTCATTAGATTCATAGTTTTATTTTAAAGCTTTCTTTATTTTTTTTCAAGATTTTGCTAAGATAAACTTATGGAAATAATCTGGCACGGCCATTCTTTTTTTGAGATAAAAACAAAAGAAAATAAAAATTTGGTAAAGATTGCAATCGACCCCTTTTCAGAAGAGATTGGCTTGAAAGTTCCAAAAGTCGAAGCAGATATTTTATTAATTTCCCACGATCATTACGATCACAACAACAAAGGTGCAATTTCTGGAAATTATTTTTTAGTGGATAGTCCTGGAGAGTACGAAGTGAAAGGAGTTTTTATCAAGGCAATTAAGAGTTTCCATGATAAAGTCGAAGGAAAAGAAAGGGGAGAAAATTTAATTTTTCTAATAGAAAGCGAAGATTTAAGGGTTTGCCATCTGGGAGATTTTGGACAAAAAGAATTAAATGAAAAACAAATTGAGGAAATTGGGGAAGTGGATGTTTTGATGATCCCGGTTGGTGGAGTTTACACAATCTCTGCAAAGGAAGCAATAAAAATTTTAGAGCAATTGGAACCAAAAATTACAATCCCAATGCACTATGCTTTGCCAAAATTGAAAATAAAATTGGACCCGGTGGATAAATTCCTGAAATCTTTAGGAATAAAAACTTTGACTCCGGAAAAGAAACTTTCAATCAAAAAAGAGGATTTGTCGCCAGAGGAAGCAAAAATAGTTTTGTTGGAACCAAGATGAAAGAAGAAATAAAGAAAATTAAGGCAGGAGATGTTGTCAGGATTTATCAAAGAATTAAAGAAGGGGGGAAAGAAAGAACTCAAGTTTTTGAGGGAATTGTTATTGCTAGAAAGCATGG
>Ga0080004_1080309_pt1 | contig 20955 bp, 23 predicted proteins | sample WasSprMetagenome_FD_69207 | JGI IMG/M metagenome (GOLD analysis project Ga0080004, IMG submission 69207) | Sulfidic aquatic microbial communities from Washburn Spring, Yellowstone National Park, USA - WS (SPADES assembly) (version 2) | ecosystem: Environmental > Aquatic > Thermal springs > Hot...
AAGAGAAAGCCGGTTACGACATAATGGACGCATTCATACAGAGGTGGGGGAGCAAGGAGAACTACTATGATATGGTTAAAAAATACCTTGGCATAGATTAACTTTTCTGCTAAAAATAGGAAGAAAGTGATGTTTAATATATTGAAGTTATACACTTGAGAATGCCATGAAGAAACTTGTGGTAATGGTTAAAAATCACCTCAGTGCAATATTAAAGTATGAGGATACAGCTCTTTTACACATCGGAATGCCCGACTAAAGATCTTGCACTAGATGAATTGAGAAGAGCTCTTGAGGAACTCGGACTTAAGGCGGATGTTGAGGAGATATTCATTGCAGATGAAATAGAAGCCAGAAGTTATAAAATCATAGGAACTCCAACTATAAGAGTGAACGGGGTTGATATAGACCCTGAGTTCAGGGACACAGGGGAATACACAGCATCATGCACAAGAGTGTACAGATGGGCCGGCTCCATCTATCAATATCCTCCGAAGGAGATGATAAAGGAGGGGCTGAGGAGAATTTTGAAAGGTGGCTGTTAACAATATTAACTTTAATTTTTAATAAATCAAAAAAAAGAAAAAGATTATATTTAAGATCCCTTGAAAATATTAGGCCCTTAAAAGGGCCTTGAGAGGTGTGGTTGAAATGCCGGGGAGAGCCGAGGGGAAGGTGGTTATAGTTACTGGAGGAGCGAGGGGGATAGGAGCTGCTATCTGCAGACTTCTAGCCAAGGAAGGAGCAAAGGTAGCGATAACAGATATTTTAGACGAGGATGGAAGAAAACTTGAGGAGGAAATAAAGGAGCAGGGAGGTATAGCTAAATATTATCACATGGACGTTACCAAGGAAAATGAAGTAAAGGAGACCTTTGCCCAGATTGCAAAAGACTTCGGCAAGATCGATGGTCTGGTGAACAATGCTGGAATCGCGGGAGCTAACAAGCCAACACATGAGATTACCGAGGAGGAGTGGGATAAGGTGATGGCAGTCAACGTTAAGGGTGTTTTCTTCTGTACAAAACATGCAATACCCTACATGAAGGAAGCTGGTGGTGGTAGCATAGTGAATATAGCATCGATATATGGACTAATAGGCAATGCTGATGTTCCGCCCTATCATGCCTCAAAGGGTGCTGTAATAGCAATGACAAAAAATGATGCAACGATATACGCCAAGGATAACATCAGGGTGAATGCTGTTTGCCCAGGTTTCACTTGGACAAAGATGGTTGAGGATTACATAATAAAGAGCGGGATGAGCATAGAAGAGGGTAAGAAGGCTATTGCATCCCTCCAGTTTGGACGCTTGATAGATCCAGAGGATCAGGCATATGCAGTTTTATACCTGATATCAGATGAATCTAGGAATGTCACTGGAACCACTTTGGTGATTGATTTTGGCTACACTGCTAAATGACTCAACCCTCATTTTTTTATTTTTAACGGAAAAATTTTTAATAACAAGCTCATGAGAGCTCGGTGATATAATTGCAGAAGTTCGATTCCATAGTGATAGGAGCAGGCCCTGCTGGATCCACATCCGCTTATGTCCTTGCAAAAAGCGGCTTCAACGTTCTACTAGTGGAAAGAGGAAAGGTCGCCGGGTCTAAAAATGTGTTCGGAGGCAGAATATACATAAGTCCCCTAAAGGAAATCTATCCAGATATAGAGAAAGCCCCTGTACAGAGATGGGTAAAAAAGGAAAGGATATCCCTTGTCGCGGATGGATGTCTGACATTGGAATTCCAGCACGAGAAGACCACCAGTTTTACTGCTTATCTATCAAAAATGGCTGAGTGGATGGCCGGAAAGGCGGAGGAAGCAGGTGCCACTATCGTCACCGAGATAACAGTGGACAACCTCTTGGTAGAGGATGGAAAGGTGAAGGGAATAGTTGCAGGCGGGGATAAAGTGTACTCCGATGTGGTGGTCGATGCAGAGGGGATAAACAGGCTTCTTCTGGAGAGGGCTGGATTTATTGAGAAACCAAAGCCGGAAAACGTGGCTCTTGGGATAAAGGAGGTCATAAAGCTATCAAAGAAGGATGTGGAGGATAGGTTCGGCCTAGATGAGACATCGGGCATGGCATGGCTTATGATGGGGGATGTAACCAAGGGAATTCCGGGAGGAGGATTTCTCTACACAAATCAGGATTCCGTGAGCCTTGGCATAGTGATAAACTTGGGCGGAGCTATTAAAATGATAAAGGAATATGCCTATGAAATTGTTGAGAGAATGAGAGAAAGTCCCTATCTAAAGGATTACCTCAAGGGGGGGAGCTTAGTTGAGTACTCAGCTCATCTAGTTCCACAGGCATCCTATAAACTCATTCCAAGGCTTTATGGGGATGGGTTTGTTGTGGTTGGAGATGCAGCAGGAATGCTTCTTGATCTAGGCTATACAATAAGAGGAGTTGACTTAGCGGCTTACTCAGGATATTTGGCAGCGAAGGCAATAGAAAAAGCCCATTCCTCCGGCGGAATGACGGCTGAAAATCTATCTGTTTACGAGAAAATGCTGAAAGAAAGTTTTGTCTACAAGCAGATAGAGAAGTTCAGGGGAACTGAGAGGATTTTCTCCGATCCAAGAATATTCACAGAGTTCCCTGATGCTGTAACTGGGATTGTGAAGAGGATGTTTCATATAGAGTATGAGTCAGAAAAGCTTCTTGATAACGTTAAAAAAGTCAAGGGAGGATTTTTCAGATTTATTTTGGATGCATTAAAGGTGGTGAGGTCGTTATGAGGATAGAGGAACTTCTTCAGAGCAATGTCTATGATGTGGATGAGAAGCCCCATATAAAGGTGGATCAGGAGAAATGCTCAAAATGCAACTCTAGACCATGCCTTCTGCTCTGTCCAGCTAGATGTTACACGCTGATGGATGAGAAGGTGATGTTCAGCCATGAAGGATGTCTTGAATGCGGAACATGCAGGCTAATATGCCCAGAAGGGGCAATAGAGTGGAACTATCCAGTGAGCGGAAAGGGGATTCATTACAGGTTCGGGTGACCATATGAAGATCGTGGTCTGCATCAAGTGGGTCCCGAACACAACATCTGTCAACATAGACCCGAAGACGGGGACGCTCATCAGGGAGGGGATACCATCTGTCATAAATCCGCATGACCTAAATGCATTGGAGATGGCCCTAGAATTCAAGGACAGATATGGAGGGGAGGTTGTGGTGTTATCCATGGCTCCGCCTCATGCAAAGCTCGGCCTTGAGCATGCAATCGGTATGGGTGCTGATAGAGCAGTTCTAATCTCCGATAAAGCCTTTGCAGGGGCAGATACGCTGGCCACATCCTATACTCTATCTAAGGCCATAGAGAGGATAGGGTATGACCTCATATTCACAGGTCAGGAGACCATAGACAGCTCAACAGCTCACATAGGAGCTCAGATAGCTTCTTGGCTTGGAATACCCTATATATACTATGTAGATGAAATAAGTTATGTGAATGGACACCTTAGGGTGAGAAGACATTTAGAGGATGCAATAGAGCTCTATGATGTGAATATACCGGCCCTTATAGCCACTGCCATGAGAGCAAACAAGCCGAGATATGTGAACATATACGGGAAGATAAGAGCCAAAAAAGTGGGCGTGGAGGTTTGGAACAACAGCATTCTAAGGCTTGATGAGGAGTGTATCGGTCTCAAGGGATCTCCTACAACTGTATCAAGGATAGATCTAGTTCCAAAAGTCCCAAGAAAGGGAGAGGTGTTCAAGGGAGATAGCAGAGAAGCAGTAAAGTGGCTTGTTGAGAAGCTATCGCAGGAGGGTCTGATATGAGCTGCAAGGAATGGGAACCCGTGAAAAAGGAGGATTACAAGGGAGTTTGGGTCTATATAGAGACGGATGAGGGATCGATAAAGGAAGCAAGCATCCAGATGCTCAGTGTTGGGAGAAATATAGCTGAAAAGCTTGGAACATATCTAGCAGGAGTTATGATAGGGCATAATATAAGGCATCTGGCGAACGAGCCCATATACTACGGAGCTGATAAGGTAATCCTCTTGGATGACAGCAGGTTTTATCCATTCTACTCCAGAGTTCATGGGCAGGCATTGGTGGAGCTGGCGAGGAAATACAAGCCAGAGGTGATATTCATAGCGGGCACAATGAGGGGTAGGGAGATGGCTCCTTATGTAGCCAACTCCCTGAGAACTGGAATAACTGCTGATTGCACAGCTTTTGATGTGGAAAACGGGGATCTCATACAGATAAGGCCCCCATTTGGAGCTTTAATGCTGGCCAGAATAAGGACCCCGAACAGAAGACCGCAGATAGCTACAGCAAGGCCGAATGTCTTTGAGGCTCCTCCGAGAGATGAGAAAAGAAAAGGTGAAATAATAGAGGAGAAAGTTTTCTTTGAAGTTCCTGATCCGGGAATAAGACTTGTCGAATCAAAAAGAGTGAAGAAAGAGGAGATACCTCTGGAGAAAGCTGAGATAATAGTATCAGGAGGAAGGGGGTTGGGCTCTGCTGATGGCTTTAAGATGCTGGAGGAGCTAGCAAGAGAGCTTGGTGGAGTAATAGCTGGGTCCAGAAAGGCTGTGGATGCAGGATGGATACCACATGAGAAGCAGGTTGGCCAGACTGGTATAAGCGTAAAGCCGAAACTCTACATAGCTGTTGGAATAAGCGGAGCAGCCCAGCATGTATTTGGCATAAGAGAGGCGAAGAGAGTTGTTGCGATAAACATAGATCCGGGGGCACCCATATTTGATAACGCTGACTACGGTGTGGTCGGGAACTACAGGGAGATAGTACCACTTCTCATCGAGGAGATAAGAAAGAGGAAAAAGGAGAAAGAAATCAGTCCTTAGTTGGGGAGAACTCCCGCCCGAACAGATCTGATGCCAATATTATCCTCATTATGTGCTGTCCTCCTTCAGCCCCAACAAAGTAGCTCATCACACCTCTTAATGCTCTTTCAAGAGGGGTTTCCTTTGTGTAGCCGAATGCACCCAAGGACCTCATGAACTCCTGTATTGCCAGAACTGATTCCTCAGGAGCTAAAGCTTTTGCCATGGCAGAGTACCTTGCTGCCTCCAACAAGCTCATCTCTCCTGCATCAAACTTATCCATTGCCCATGCTGCTTTGTAAACAAGAAGTCTTATGGCCTCAAGTTTAGCCCAATGGTCCACAATTGGGAACTGTATTCCCTCAAATTTTGCTAAAGGTTTCCCAAAAACAACTCTTTTCTTCAGATAGTCCACTACATAATCCAGAAGACCAAGAGCAGGCCCTATGCATCCAGCTGCAACGAAAACTCTTGCTCTATCAAATCCCTCCATAGCTATCTTAAATCCCTTGTTCACCTCCCCTATCCTGTACTCATCGGGAAGCTTCACATCCTTCAGCTTCAGCCATCCGGTGCTTATTCCGCACCTTCCCATGTCCTCATAGAAGCCATACGTTATGCCCGGTGAATTCACAGGCAGGTAAAATACAGTCATTCCTCTGCTTCTCTCCTCTGGTTTGGTCATTGTCAGGAGAACATATCCGCCATCAACCTCCTTTGCCTCCTTTATCCCGCTTATATAGGCTTTCTCTCCGTTTATTATCCAGTGATCATTCTCCTTCTTGGAAATTGTCCTGAACCCAGCGACATCGCTTCCGCTTTGAGGTTCTGTAGAGGCTATTCCAACAAATCCCTCTCCTTTTGCCGCCCTCGTCAGGACCTCTTTTGCCACCTCTTTATTCCCGTATTTCTCCAGCTTTTTCCCCCAAGCTGCTTCCACCAGATAGAAGACAGCTGTTGCAACGCTTGGATCTGCTCTAGCCAGTTCCTCAACTACTATAGCTGTCATCACATTTGTGGCACCACTACCACCGAATTCCGGCTTCATGTTCATCAAAAGAAGCTTGTTCTCAGCTAAAGCCATTATGACATCCCTTGGAATACTACATTTTCTGTCTATTTCATCAGATCTCGGTGCAAGTACTTCAGAAAGAAGATCCCTCACATTATCTCTCAATATCTGCTCCTCATCCGAGAAGGAAAAGTCCACCATTTTGAACACCTCTCAAAGCTCCGAGAGAAAAAATAAAAATTTTTGCCCTGTGTGTGCGAATATAGTACCATGAGGACATTATTTCTAAACAATAAATTCATAAACTATTTGAAACCCTTTTGACTTTTAGATAAAATTTTTAAATTTTCCTTTCGAAATTCGCAGGGTGATTTCAGCTGAATGTAGCGGTTCTTGCCAAGCTCTCTGTGGATACCACAGAGTTATCAGTAGATGAGAGAGGTGCGAGAATAGAAGAGGCTATTACAAAGGTGAGCGACATAGACAACAACGCCATGGAGTTGGCTGTTCAGTTAAAGGAGAGATTTGGCGGAAAGGTTGGTCTTTTCATGGCTCTAACATGGGGTCCTATGCAGATGAGGCTTAAGGACATTCAAAAAGCTGCTAAAAAGCTTTTGGCAATGGGAGGGGATGAAGCCACCTTGATAGTCGATGAAAAGTTGTTTAGCGCTGATTCCTTCCTAGTAGCTAAGGCCTTAGCTGCTGCCATAAAAAAGGGTTCTTTTGATCTGGTTATAGCAGGAGAAGGCAGTATAGATAATTTCTCCGGTCAGATCGGTCCAAGAGTTGCGGAGGAATTATCCTACAAGTTTATTGGATTTGTGAGCAGGGTCTCTTTCAGAGATGGCGACATAATCCTCACTAAATCTATGGAGGGATATGAGGAGGATGTTTTGCTTGATCTACCGGCTGTCATATCCGTAACTCAAGAGATAAACAAGCCAAGGATACCTTCGCTTTCCCAAGTGTTAAGTGCATCAAAGCTTCCCATGAAAACCCTATCTCTCTCCGATCTGGGTGTAGTTGATGAGGGAAGGGTAAAGTTGGTTGAGATAAGGCCTAGAAAAATAGAAAGAAAGATGATTAAAGTAGAAGGAAGCCCAAATGAGGCAGCAGAGAATCTTCTTGACCTCCTCATAAAGGAGGGTGTGCTTTTGAGGTGATTTTATGAGAGCCCTTTTGTTTGCCTCAAGCGATGATCTTGCCTTTGAAGTTATCTCCTTTCTGAAGTATATAGGTGTGGATGAGATGGACTCGATTGCCTTCGGCGACAGATCAAAGGCCGCAGAGTATGGGAGGAGAGGCGTGAAAAAAGTCTTCCTTCTCAGGGATATCGATGAGGATGCGGCTGTGGATGCTATATCAACTGTGTTTAAGGGATATGATTACCTAGCAACAGCTTCAGACAAGTTCGGCAGGACTGTTGCCGCAAGAGTTTCCCAGAGAATGGGTTTTGGAGCCATAATGGATGTCATATCAGCTGAAAACAGGGAGGGAAAAATCTTGTTCTCCAGAGTGACGCTGGGCGGAAAAGCTGTATCCCTTGAGCACTCTGAACTTCCTGTTGCCATAGGGATAAAGCCTAGGAAATTTGAGCAGGCTAAGCCAGGAGAAGGAGAAGCTGAGGTTGAGGAAATTGATGTGAGCAGGAAAATCAAAATACTGGAGAGGAGGGAGAAGAAAATATCAGGAGCTGCTCTGGACAAGGCTAGAATAGTTATAGGCTGTGGAATGGGCTTTAAATCCAAGGATGACTTGAAGCTTGCCTATGACCTTGCTGAGCTTATAGGGGCTGCTGTTGGATCCAGCAGGCCTCTAGCAGCAGATCTAAAGTGGATGCCTGAGGAGAGATGGATAGGAATGTCTGGTGTCTCTATAAAACCTGATCTTTACATAGCTGTTGGCATATCAGGCCAGCAGCAGCACGTAGCAGGCATAACAGACTCAAAGGTCATAGTAGCTGTAAACACAGATCCCAATGCTCCGATATTCAAATCCGCAGATTACTGCATTAATCAAGATTTATATGAGTTCCTTCCCGCCCTTGCTGCAGCAATAAAGAGGAGAAGAGGTGGTTGATTGACAGCAGTTATAGTTGGATTCGCCAGAACTCCAATAGGAAAATTTGGAGGAATATTCAAGGACATATCTGCTCCAGATCTGGCCTCAATAGCCATAAAAGCAGCTCTAAACAGATCAGGAGTGAGTCCAGAAGAAGTGGATGAGGTGATAATGGGAAATGTAATTCAAGCTGGAATAGGGATGAACCCGGCCAGACAAGCCGCTGTCAAGGCTGGGATACCGTGGAGGGTTCCGGGCTTCACTATATCAAAGGTGTGTGCTTCCGGTCTCAGAGCTGTCTCTCTAGCAGCATCGATAATCAAGCTGGGTGAAGCTAAGGTGATAGTTGCAGGTGGAATGGAGAGCATGAGCAATGCCCCATATATGCTCAGCTCAAAATGGAGATGGGGTGTGAAATTCTCCTATGCGGGGGAGAAGGTTGTTGATCTAATGGTATACGATGGGCTCACCGATCCCCACACAGGGATGTTCATGGGAGAGGAGGCAGAGCTCACTGCAAAGAAGTTTGGAATAACAAGAGAGGAAGCAGATAGATTTGCCGTAAGGAGCCATAAACTCGCATCAGAGGCCACGGAAAAGGGATATTTCAGGGACGAGATAGTTGAAGTTGAGGTAGATGGAGTGAAATACGATAAAGATGAAGGAATAAGGCCTGATACATCTATAGAGAAGATATCAAAGCTAAAGCCTGTCTTCAGGCCGGATGGGATAATAACAGCTGCAAATGCATCTCAGCTAAGCGATGGAGCAGCTGCATTGGTTGTTGCAGATGAGGAGTTTGCAAAAGAGAGGGGTTTAAAGCCGATAGCTAGGATAATAGGGTACAGCTCTGCTGCTGTGGACTCAAAGGACTTTATAGAAGCACCTATTCCATCCGTTAAAGATCTTCTTAGAAAGCTCGGGATGAGGATCTCAGACTTTGATCTATTCGAGCACAATGAAGCCTTCTCCCTTGCTACTCTTGCTGTTATGAAGGCCCTCGAGATTCCAGAGGATAAGATAAATGTGTTCGGAGGAGCTGTTGCACTGGGCCATCCGCTTGGTGCGAGCGGGGCTAGAATTCTCGTAACTCTGCTGAATGCCCTGAAGAAGAGGGGAGGAAAGAGGGGAATAGCTACTATATGCCATGGTGGAGGAGGGGCTCATTCCATCGCTGTTGAGCTTATATAATTTTTTGAAAATGGCTCGTCAGGCGACAGCAAATTGCTGAGAAGAAGTTCGACAAATGCTTGCAAGTGTTTATATTAGTTTTCCGCCGTAAAATCTTGGTGACAGGGATGGCGAGGGTCATCTATTGGACCGGTTTCCCCAGTCCTCCTACAGGATTTGAGGACCTAAGAGTCGTGGAATACAAGAGAATATTTGATGTAGATCTTCCTCCCCTCGTGATATACGTTGGGACTGTTCTTGAAAAGGGAAAAGAGCTTCCTGTTATAGTTGTAGTGGAGGAAGGAGAGGAAGGAGCTTACATGTATGTATATGAGAGCGAAAAAGCTGCTGAAGAGGGGAAGAAGATCTACGCTGAAGCATACCAGATCTGATCAAACAAGCCTCATCCATACTTTTTTTCCTATTATCTGAAATCCAGATGCCATAAACACATCCAGTAAATCCCTGAAAATAAGGCATCTGAGCCTCTCTATCCCTTTCTCCCAGGATATCCTCATGGCAGCTTCTATTGCTCCAAATACCTCTCCAGCTCCAGCATCTGGTTTTGTCCACAGGAAAAGATCTGCTTCCCTGCCGTCCTTTGTTGAGTTTATTATCAGGAGCATCTCCTCAGCTCCTACTTTTATTCTCCTCCCTATAGCCTCCGGAAAACCTATCCTATCCCTTCTCCAAGAGAGATTCCAGATGAATCCTGAGGGTCCCTGCTGCCCTGCTGTCATGACGAAATTCTGCGGAAGATCCCCTCCTTCCAGCACCTTCTCTCCATACTGAAGGGAGGATGGCCTTGTCTGTGCAACAACTCTTATCAATCTTTCGACCTCCCTGAACCCAGCTGAAATCATATATCCAGCTGTGTCCTCCCTTGCCAGACAGTCAAGAGGGATGCCTGGAAATTCCTTCCTCGCTTCCATCAGCAGAGCATCCCTAGTCTGCTTATCATCAAAGTTAAAATCCACTAAAAAAGCGAAATTGCCCATTCTGCTTCTTCTCATCTCAGGAACAACTTCCAAAAAACCCTTTCCATCGGATGAGAGAAGAACTTTTCCCCCGGATGATTTGACTACATCAAGGTATGCCAAGTAGCTCTCCTTATTGCTAACAGTCAGGCACCTCAGCGTTCTGCCATCTCTGGGAATTCTCTCCCATTTGGGACATTTAAGCCTGGATATTATCGGAAAATCCTCCGAAGATGCCTCCCTTGCTGAGCTCATCCATATATGGGGGATCTGGAAGCTTATTAATATTTGTCAAACTATATGACCTCCGCCTTGCTTTCATCAAGTCCCCTGAAGATCACCTTGAACCCAGCTGCCTCTATCAAGGCTGTGTGATATCTCTCCGGTATCCCTTTTTCAGATAGGAGATCCGATATAGATCTGAGATCCCTCCTCTCACAGCTTTCTATTACGCTTTTTACCTCTTTCAGAATGTTCTCTTTTAGCAGAAGATTTCCCGTGAATATATACCCTGCCGGAACCTTTTTCCTCAACTTCTCTATCAGAACAGATTTCTCAAATCCCAGCCTTGAGGATATCTCATCAAGTGATGATATATCGCCAATATCCAATGGAAGAACTTCTGCTTCCTTTCTCATCATCTTCTCCACTTCAGATAACTTTTTTGCAAGCTCTGCGTACTTTATCTTCCCATCAAAATAGAGCACATCCCCCAGCTCCTCAAAAAACCTGCTGCAACTTAGGTTCCTGTCCACCAAGAGGAGCATTTTATCCGAAACTTGTTTCATCTTCTGCAATTTCTTCTTTATGTAATCATGTGTCCAGAAGCCTATTATCTCCACCAGTAGCTTCACATCACCCTTTTTTATCAGAAAATCTGGGAAGAAGACAGAACCTCCTGAAACAATTGGATATGGCTCTCTTATCACCTCCCATCCGGATGATGCCGCTATTTCATGGAACTGCCTCTCAAGTGAGCTGTCATACTCCACAGTGGTTATCTCGTGAGCTGGGAATAGATCCCTTAAAGAGTCGGATAGATCCAGAATCAGGGGTTTTCTCATCCTGATATCAGCTACTATCCTCCAGGAGTCCATTGAGATTATTGTAGGGACAAGTTTTGCCAGAGAAGTCCCATATCTTGTAGTGAGCTTGAGAACAGAAGCTGGACCATCTATCAAAAATCTTATCCCATTCTTCAGGCTCTCCGCATAATACATGAGGCCCTTTGCCTTTATATCCCTTATCAACAGCTTTATCTTCCCAGATCCTCCTCTCACAAATAGCTCCATCCTTATAGCCCGGAAAAGAGCTGTTTGAAGCAGGGATTGATTGTACTCCCTCAGCAGATCAGCTGCAGTGGGCTCATTAAAACTCTTTATCTCCTTGTTCTCATCCCAATCAGCCCACATAAGTTCCTCTATCCCAGAAGGATCAATTTTAAGCTCCTCTGCTGCCGCTTTCAGAACTTCCTCCCTCTCATCTATAACAAAACCTCCAAGCTTGGCTGCCCTCTCAAATACAATCCTTCTTATCTGATCCGGCTTTACCTTAGTTTCCTTTGTTTCTACATCGCATTTTCTCTCCAAAAGGGTTGATAATCCCCTGACAAGCTTGAAATCAACTCCCATTCCCTCATATCTCTCCTCGATATCCTCAAGTTCCCTCTCCAGTTCCCCAACTTTCCTGCCCACATGTTTCCTGAAAACAGAGATAAGCTCCTCTGCCAGCTCAAGCTCAATATCCCTTCCAGAACAGAACTTCAGGATCAGCTTTCTCCCGGATCTTCTTGCCCTCAAAAGCTGAAGGGGAAGCATCAGTTGTTCACACCTCTCCTTCTTCTATAGGATATCGAGACCTCCTTTGTCCCCTTTGACACAACCTCATATATGACTGCCCTCTTTCCCGCTCTCTTCCTCAAAACTCTCCCCAATCTCTGCACAAACTCCCTCCTGCTTCCTGTTCCTCCAAGTATTATCGCAACTCTTGCATCGGGCACATCTATCCCCTCGTTCAGAACCTTTGATGTGACTATCTTTGTGTATATTCCATCCCTGAAGTTCTGAAGTATCTCATTTCTTTCCTTCTCAGGAGTTCTGTGGGTTATGAGGGGTATCAAATACCTCCTGCTTATCTCCTTCGCCATGTCGTTGAACTCGGTAAATATTATCACTTTATCCTTTTTATGTGCTGACAGCAAATTTTCAAGCGCTTTTAACTTGGATTCAGAGTTTATAGCTATCCTTCTTGCCTTATTCCATGCAAGAAGGGCATCCCTTGCAGCCCTGCTTGTAGCGCTCATTTTCACCAGTTGCCTGAAGTCATCAGGCGATCTTATCTCCAGACCTATTGATGAGAGACCTCTCTTGTACTCCTCTACTGCACTCTTGTACTCCCTCTTCTCCTCTTCCGAAAGGTCAACTGAGATTCTGACTATCTCATACTCAGCTAGATGCTTTCCCGCAAGCTCCCTCGGGCTTATGCTGTACACTATGCCTCCAACAAGCATTGGAAGCAGGAAGTGCCTTCCGTCCTCCCTCTCAAAAGTGGCAGTCAGGCCAAGCCTGTATGGTGCTGCGAGCATCTCCCCTATGTGGGAGTAGCCCTCGGCAGCAAGGTGGTGAACTTCATCGAAAACAGCAAGCATGAACTTATCTCCCAGCACCTCAGCATTGAGATAAGCGGAATCATACGTGGCAACAGTGACGAATCTCACATCCTTTTCCCCTCCTCCCATCAATCCCGTGGACACACCGAGCTTTTCCTCTATCTCACTGCTCCACTGCCTCATCAGGGGTATCGTGGGAACTACAACCAGAGTGCTCACTCCCAGCTTCTCCATTGCCTTCAGGGCAATAAGGGTCTTTCCGGCCCCAGTGGGAAGAACTATAACTCCTCTCATTCCAGAGGAAAGCCAGGAGTTCAGTGCCTCTTCCTGATATTCCCTTAAAGGAACTGGAATACTTTTGAACTCCTCCCTAGGAGGGGGATTTATCACATAATCGCTGAAATCCACCAAGTTTCTCCTCAAAAACTCCACTATATCCCTGTACCTGAAAGCAGGCGCTCTGAAAGCTGATATTCTGTCATCCCATGTGGAGTAGGGCACTGCATACTGACCCCTTATCACAAGCGTCCCTCTATCGTACTCAAGCTTCATTGAGATTCTAATCCCTGTCAATTTTAATTCCTTTTTACAGCGTAGCTGCCATAGTATCAATTAAATTTAAATTAATGAGATCCTAAAAATGGTAGTGAGAAGGTTTAATTAGAGAAGCTCTAAAAAAGGGTGGATAAGATGTCCTTGGTGGAAAGTCTCATAAAAGAGCTCGAGGAAAAGCCCTATCTTGCCAGAAAGCTGGCTGAAAAACTTAATATAGCCCTCAGTACTGAGATTTTGGGCAATATTGAGAAGCTTAGGGAGGACTTCAACAAGATGCTGGAGCGCATTGCTGTAATAGAGGAGGAGCAGAAGAAGCTTAGGGAGGACTTCAACAAGATGCTGAGTGAAATTAGTGAGATAAAGAAGGAACAAAGAAGGATGAAGAGGACATATGAGTCTTTGAGAGGATCCATGCTCTACGGATTCAGCCAACTGAGCAGGTTTGCCGGAGTTACATTCGAGGAATTTGTTAGAAAGTTCTTAACAAAGCAGCTGAGGAAGCTTGGAGAGATAGGAAAGGATAAGGAGCTTGTTAGAGCTGAGATAGATGGGGAGGAGATAGACATGTTTTTAGATGATCCTCTGATAGTTGGAGAGATAACAAGCTATGCTGAGAGCGTGGAGGAGGTGGATAAACTGCTGAGGAAAGCCAAATTGGCAGAAGAAAAGTATAAAAAGAGCCCTAGAAAGATCCTTGTGGTGCTAACAGCTCCAAGAGATGTTGCTGTTGAGATCAGGAGAATTGGAAGGGAGAAGAACATAGAAGTTATAATGGGGAAAATCACAGCAAGACCTAGATAACAGCTACTCTCTCGCCTAATCCTCTAACTAAAAATAAAAAGGATAGGGTAATAAAAAATTTATTCCTCAATTTTCCATCCCGGATGATGCTTTTTTGCCCATATTACAGATACTTTGCCATTAATCAGCATTGCTTTTAGTGTTTCCCAGTTTACTGGATTTATAGCCAGCATCACATGACCTAATACTATTATTGAAACTAATAGAAAACCAGTGTCATGAATAACAAGCAATAAAGGTTTATATTCCTCTACATTAAAGAAAGCCATTGGTATACCTGATATGCCAAGCAATATTAATCCAAGATGAAGCCCAAGTACTGCAAATTTCTCTAGAGGATGATGGAATTCTATTAGAGGCTTCTCTTTGCGTATTCCAAACCATGCAAGGGCTATCAATACCGACTTCTTTATGTCATCGCTGGATGGTAACCACTCCTCTCCACGTTTTAAAAGCATATCACCCTGCCTAATAAGATATATTAATTTATATATTACCAATGGTACTGCTGCTCCAAGTGTTATTGTTGTAACATAATAATGCAATATGATGCGATTATTAACCCCTCCAATCAAATTAAATAATATTCCGAAAATTCTTCCATCAAAGACTGGTAATCCAGAGAGCAATCCGGCTGTTACACCTATTATGAAAAGCCAGTGTGTAATTCTTGTTGCTCTATCCCATCTCACTACTTTCTTCTCCTCAGTCACTTCCTTCGTCTCTTCACTAATTTCTTTCTTCTCCTCACTCATTTAATTCACCTCCTCCTTTTCCACTTCTTCTTGAACCTCCTCCTTTTCCCTTTTCTCACGTGCATGCTCTCTCACAATGTGTATTGCCCCTAATATAACAGCCAGAGAGGTTCCAACTAGAACTATCGGCTCCATGATCTTCTTCTTTACATAGCTCCAGATACCGAAATTGAGAATCTCCTGTAAAGGTTTGCGTACTGGGTATTTCTCAAGGGCGAGAGGTTTATTCGTCACATAGAATACTTTAGGTCTGGTTCCGAAATCAATTTTCGGCACCACATACTTCTTTGAGTTAAGAATTTCATTAATTGGATCTTGAGGATTGTCTAGATCGCCGAACATTCTTGCATTAAATGCACATGCCTCTACGCATGCAGGAGTCCACAACGAATTATCGTCAGTTTTTCTATGATAGCAGAACGTACATTTATCAGGTATTCCTACCTTTATTGCATAATCATGAAGTGGTTCGCCGTCAAAATTCGCTGTTAACCTTGTTCTTGCTCCATATGGACATGCAACGATGCATAGACCACATTGAATACATTTGTTGCTATCTAATAACACTACCCCATCTTTACTAATATATGATGCTCCTGTTGGACAAACTTCTACGCATGGCGGATCCTCACAGTGCTCGCATTGTGCTAAAACAGTTTCTATGGCATTCCCATTATCGTCATAGACACTAAAAGGTCTAGTTCTAGAATAATAAATTACATTCTCTACCGGAGGATAAAATATTTTCCCATCACCATACCTTAAAATATTTTCACGTATACATGCATAGACGCATGCATAACATCTAACGCATTTATTTAAATCAATAACCATGGCTAAGCGGGTCATCACGCCACCTCCCTTCTAACTCTTACCTTTAAATCACATTGAGCAGCACGCCCTTCGTATTCAACGATCTTGAATGGTGCTAGGAGATTTGTATTTATACCGGTTTTGGTCATGTACGTAAATTTAACATCGCCTCTCTCATACGAGCCCGGATTCAGTCCGTGTATGCCAGTAATAGCATGTGGATGTACTTCATTAGATAGATATACCTTAGCTCTAATTTTTGCTCCTGTCTCTAAACTTTCGATAATTACATAATCTCCATCTTTTAATCCCAGTTTTACACCCCTGTTATAATTAATATAGACGCCATCCATTCTTTCCCATTTCATAGTTTGGCTTATTAGATTAGAGTCACGAATAAATGCGTTTGGCGTGATAAACGGAGAGAAGGTATCTACTGCAACAAATTCATCGTCACCCAGTTTACCATCTTCCATATAATATGGTGGTACCCAGCACGGCAATGGATTCACTACACTTGGTTTATTAAGCTGATCCTTGAACTTAGATAGCATATCAATATTTATTAGTTCAATTTCACCGGTGACCGTGGCAAATGGTATCGGTACTTTATAAAGCGGTTCCGTATAGAGTGCGACCACGCCCCTTGTTTTGAGCTCGTCAAAGTCAATTTTAAGTTTTTCAGCCTGATTTCTTTGGATAATTTCTGGATTTTCTGCGATTATCTTGAGGCTATCAGCAACTTCCGGCTTTAATCTTCTCGCAAGCTCATATAGGATCTGCCCTGGTGTTCTAACGTCAACGCCTGATGGAGGGTCAAGAACCTTCATGGGAAGTGAAATTTGTGCAATGTTTGTTTGGGCAGCCTGAACTAATGTAGGAGGTGTGTATTCAAAGAAGAAGGGTAATGGTAATATCACATCTACAAATGGTGCAGTTTCATTCCACATTACATCAAACATCACAGAAAACTCCAATTTTTTCAATGCCTCTTCAGCCTTGCTGGAACCCTGTATATGTGATACAAGATTTTGATTATAGATTATACCAGCTTTTATTGGATATGGTTTTTCTTCTAAAATAGATTTTATGAAAAGCATGCTTGCCGTGCCATCTAATGCTAGCGGATACCCTTCTTTCTGCCAATACTCAACAATCGATTTTGCACTTGGTTTAACTGTTTTTACATTCATAATTGTTAATGGTGATGGAATACTTGCCTTTCTAGGCCATACTATACCACCTTTAGCTCCATATGATCCTATTAACGCATTAACTATTCCAGCTACTCTGTAAAACATGCCTTCGTTTCTGTAGCGAGCACCCTTGTATCCATGAGGTATAAAAGCTTGTGGTGCATAAGCTGCAAGAAGCCTGGCTACTTCCTTTATTTTCTCTTCTGGTACACCACTGATTTCCTCTGCCCACTTAGGAGTATATTTCTCAACGCTTTCCTTTAACAATGTAAAAACAGTCTTAACAGGCCTACCTTCATACTCCCCTGAATATTCTAACTGGGGATCGAGGGCATCAGTTTTAAATTTATATTTTCCATCCTTTCTATCGTAAACAAGGTAAGTCTTTTTACCCGAATATATCGGATGATCTGATAATTTAACAGGTTCCATAGTATCAGTATATATTAACATAGGGGCATTTGTATAAGTTATAAGAAAGTTTGAGTTATACAGATTTTCATTTATTATAACATTCATGAATGCTAGTACTACAGCTAAGTCAGTACCAGGTGCTACCAATATATATTCATCAGCCAGATCAGCAATTCTTGGGCGCTTTATATCAAAAGCTATGATTCTAGCACCTTTACCGGCTGAGAGACTTTTTGCCCATGGTGTGGAAACCATACCACTGATAGGATCTCTACCCATTAATACAATTAAGCATGCATTCAAACAATCCGAATAAAGTCCACCAGGCCCTATAGGTGTGCCGAAAAGGAATCTTTTACCTTGTGCATTACCTGCCATACACGTATCAGCATGATCAGTAATATTAGGTGTACCTATAACTCCTTTAAAAAATTCCTTTATGAGTCCTGCTTCATAACCTTCATGAGCAAATACAGCGATTTGTTCAGGTTTATCAATATATTTCTTCAAGTTCTCGGCCACGTAGTCAAGAGCCTCATCCCATGTTGTACTTCTAAATTTTCCATCTCCTCTACCTCCTTCTCTAATTAATGGTGTTCTGATCCTATCAGGATGGTTTGGCATTTCAAATAATACTCTTGGTCTTCCACATGCTGCAAAATATTTCTCTGCTCCAGGGGCCGGATTATGTTCTACTATTATCGGCATGGATTTATCGGATGGAATACGAACTTTTATCGGGCAAAATTGAACGCATATCGTGCATGCACTAAATCTAGTTTCATTATATTGGACTGCATTTTCAGTTATTGTTTCATTGTTTCTTGATCTATTATTAATTGACCAGATGAGATTATCGTTTAAAGCCAGATTACCTATCGCCAGAGAAGCAAAAGCTGTTGTTTTTAAGAAATCCCTTCTAGAGATTCTTTGCTTCATATATCCCTTCCCACCCTCTACATGGAAAAAAGGAAAAATATAAAAAATTTGCGCTTAGATATCTCCTTCCCTCTTTCATCTAAATGGGGCTTTTGAGAGAATAACAGCCCTATAAGGATTGTTACGGCACAATAATGATAATACTCTCCTAGTCTTGAGGTATCAGCGATAAATGTCCTTAAAGCATTTATACTAGTTCAGGCCAAATTTATCGGAACAGTCATGATAGTGGATGAAACCACTCCCAAGAAGATCCTTATCCGAGAATTAATCATGAATTAGGAGATTCTCCAGCATTAGATATGGCTAGTGGCTGTTTCTACACATATTATTTTTACCAGGGGTACTTTGATCTTAAACCGATCTGCATGCATTAATTATTTTTCATATAAAATTTTCATAGTTTAATTTCTTATAAACATTTAGCGCATCATTTAAAGCATGTAGTTCTAGGTGTGTTATCCCATATTTCCTGTACACTTTTGCCTCTTCCGTGAATAATAGAGCCGCATGCTGGTAGAAACGATTTAGGTAGGCATTCAACGCTTCCCAATACGGATGCAGATCCTTGAATGTTATACTATAAACTTTAGCATTATTTAACATTTGCCTTAATATTTGTTTTTGCATTTCTTTTGGTTTATTTATACTTATTAGAGATCTCAATTCTGGATCCACTTTTCTTATCTCATCAGTTGGTATGAACCTTATTTTATACGCACTTCTTATGAGATCCGTTGCCCTTATCTGTTCTTTTTTTAATATTGTTTTTATGCTTTTTTGTATATGTCCGTGCTTATAGATTGCTAAAAGCGGTTCTGTTATCCCATCCGGGTGTATTGGCGCTGTTACGTCATTCTGGTGTGCATTGTCAATTAGAATTTTTATTACTTCTGGTCTTATGAAAGGCATATCTCCTGCTATGATTAATATATATTCATTTTGTAGGTGTTGTATTCCTGCATTAACTCCTGCTAATAACATAGAATCTTTTATTGGTGGATCATCTGATATTATTTTTATTTGTTTATCTATTATTTTTTTATATTTATTGATTCGCTCTGGTTTTGTTGCTACCACTATATCCTGTGATATTTGTAATGCTACGTCGACTACATTTAGGAGCATTGGTTTTTTGTTAATTGGCTGGAGTAGCTTGTCTTTCCATTGTTTTCCTGTTTGAAATCTTTTGCCATAACCGCCTGCCAGTATTATTATTCCTATGTCTATTGTCCTTCACCTTTTACGAGTTTTTCTATTTTTATTATTATATCGTTTATGTTATTATATATCGGTATTTTATTTATTTCCTTATCAATGCAGTTTGGACAGAATATCGCTAATGGTTTATTTTTACCATTTATTAATTCATTTATTTCCTCTATGCTTCTTGCCACTATGATTCTTTTTATATTTTTTTGCTCTTTTATTTGTGAGTAAAAACCCTCAAGCAGTATGAGTTTGATTTCCGGGTTAACTATTTTTATAATGTTTAAGGCGAGCTCTAGACTTTGTTTGTTTATACTCGCGTTGAGGAAAAACGCGTCTGGTGCCACACCTACCACTACTGGCGCCCCTGCATGCTTTATTCTCCATGTATCTGTTCCTTTTGTATCAAATTCTATTCCTCCATAATGTATATGTTTTATTACTGCGATCCTGATTTGAGGTGAAAGTCTCCTTACTATTTCCTCTATTAGCGTCGTTTTTCCACTCTTTTTTCTACCAGTAATTGCTATTACATACATGTTTATCTATTTCTAATAGCCTTAAGATCTGTTTCATTTTAGGTCTAGATGATGTAAAATAACTTCTTTAAAGCAATCTTCAGCTACTATTTTACCTTCGTCCTTATTATCTCCAGATAGAAAAGAGTAATCTCTCTCTTCTTGGTTTAACGTGTAGCATATAATGTGTAGAGAAGAAAATAGCCCAGATAAGATTCTGTCATTCACCCCTCCATCTGATATGTCCTGGCTCCCCATCAAGCCGTAAAGCTTGGAGGAGGCAGGACATTCAGATCTTGGAGGGGTCATTTTTATCGCCAAGCCTGTTCCTTTGCTTTCACTTCAGCCTAAGCGATATAAAAACCTTTTGCTTGTCCTAAAATCTAAAGAATTCATAGCACAAGGACACTTGTGTAGAAGATGAAAGCTTTTTACGGGAGCAGAAAAAATAATATAAAAAATTAAAACTTATTAGTAGAGTTAAGAGGTATAGATTCTGTCTAAAAAAATAAAGAAATTTTTACTTTCCGCTAAGCCTGTTTATCTCGTTCATTATCAAGCTAACAGCCACATCTATCCCATTGGAGACAGCTGGAGCTATATTCTCGCCTAAATCTATTTCATTTACTCCTATCCCGATGAATAATATCTTTTTAAGGGATTTCTTGAAGAACCAAAGCAAATTCAGGAGCTTATCCACATCGATATCATGCGGATCTATCTGAAATGTCTCATATTCCTCATTTCTCCTCTCACGAGTCTCTATTAGAAGGCTGCCGGGATTTTCTGACAGAAAGGAGTCGACTATTATCATTACACTGCAATCAGGGGAGTTCATCAGAGCATCGAATGCGGATGAGCACTCCATGACAGTTATAGAAGGAGGTAGTTTTTCCCTGAGCATCCTAGCTACAATCACCCCAGCACTGTCATTTCCAGCATACTGATTTCCAATCCCCAGCACAACTATATCAGGCATGTTCCCTTTTTATCTCCGGAAATATCGGCAGATACTTCACAGCAAGCGTGAAAGCTAGGGCCTCAAGGGCTACAAGCATGCCCGTTACTGAGATCTCAGCCCATGTCGGGAAGTATATTGCACCTGAAG
>Ga0080004_1185520_pt1 | contig 20954 bp, 29 predicted proteins | sample WasSprMetagenome_FD_69207 | JGI IMG/M metagenome (GOLD analysis project Ga0080004, IMG submission 69207) | Sulfidic aquatic microbial communities from Washburn Spring, Yellowstone National Park, USA - WS (SPADES assembly) (version 2) | ecosystem: Environmental > Aquatic > Thermal springs > Hot...
ATTGCATCCACAGTATGGATAGGCTAGCAACTTCTCACCATCTACCTCTATAATAATCAAATCCCCGTCAAGGTAGTGGACTACACCTCTCACCATCCCTACATCACCTCCTTAAGTAAACATTATCCATCAACACTAGCTTAAACATTCTAAGCCATAACAGTTTACAGCATGACGTATAAACTTTTTGGCTTCAGCTACAAGCTTACCTACTGAAAGGCTCTCCAACTCTGTAAGATATAACTTAAGCTTATTAAACATCCCCTCAACATCATTACTCTGACATAAAGAAGCTGATAGAGACCACGGGCAGGATAAGAACCTACATATACTATAAGGGCAGGCTATACATCAAGGGCGTACCTAAGCCGTACAGGAAGGCGATAGACCTAGGCGTAGCAGCAAGAGAGGAGGCTGTAGCAATCATGGTTGAAGGGAGGAGAACTGAAGAGGGGCCGAGCAGCGGAGCACTCACCTTGGGGGCTTGAGGACGACCAGGGCAGTCCTCTGGCGCCGATGAGGCTACCGCGAGGCCTTAACGCTCCGCTCGGTAGACCCGTAGAAGAGGTGAAGGAACCAGTCATCAAGGCTGTCGGAGAATTGAGGCTTGAAGAGGAAGAAGAAGTTATGGAAGAAAAGCCAGTAGAATCTACTGAAGAAGCCGTTGAAGAGGTTGAGGGGCCTGGAAGCTCCAGGGTAGACCCTCTGGGAGGGATTCCCATTGAGGCTGTGGAGAAGCTTCACGCTACCCTTGGGGCTGGGCAGACTAGGAGGAGGTTGAGAGGATAATAGCGGAGTATGTTGAGGACTCCAAGAAGACGCTACTATCAGTATATAACGGGAGGTTGGCTGAGGGAGTAGACCTATCAGCGAATCTAGTCATATGCCTCGGGATACCCTTCGCTCCACCGACGGTCAAACAGCAAGCATTGATTAAAAGGTTATCGGAGGTTCTAGGAGATGAGAGGAAGGCGAGGGTCTATGGACAGATAATCCCAGCGGTTTGGTCGGCAATCCAAGCTGCAGGCAGAGCTGTAAGAGGACCAAACGATAGGGCTACGGTATTCCTAGTGGATGACAGGTACAGACCCCTACTCAGACTTCTACCAAGATGGTTCAGCGAGAGGATCGCAAAGACAGTAACGCTCAACGACTTGGCAATAACCCTAGGAGAGGTGAGATGAATGGCTAGGGATGAATCCTATGTAAAGAGTCTGGCTAGCAGGATAGCTGAAGACATTGAGGAGAGGCATGGGAAGCCACCAAACTTCATACAGCTACAGGCATTGATACAGAGGTTCATGAGGGACAATCCTGATGCAGACCCTGAGGATATAGACTGGGTATCGACATGGGATCCAAAACTAGAGTACACGGAGATAGTCAAGGCATTCAAGGATAGGTATCCAATGTATAAGTGGGAGGAGGAAGAGGTATACGATGAGGAGAGATATCTAAGCGAGCTGTACGGCTACCTGCTTATGCAGGCTAGGGAGCTTCCAGACGAATTGAAGGCTAGGCTCATCAAGGAGATATCTTTCGAGCTTGGCATACAGCCGCCTACGAAGCCAGCACCAATCACAGTCGAGGTAGAGCCGTCTGAAGCCGTCCAAGTAGTCGAGAAGCCTAGGAAGGTCATAGTTACGATGGAGCTTCTTGCGAAATACCCGCTACTACCACAAATCCTAAAGTTCTTGGAAGGTGTAAAGATGAATCAGATATCACGGGAGGCTGTTGAGAGCCTTCAGGAAGATATATGATGCATTAGAGTATGGTGAGGTTAAGAGCTTCACAGAGAACCATTACATTGAGATACTTAGTTACCCAACATGTGTGATTATTCTTACAGTAATCAATAACGATTGGCTGAAACGTAGATGGGCTCTATCCGAGGCCATAAGGTTGGAGAAGCAGCTAGACGTTGAAGATGATGTTACCTTCGACTTTATAATATCCAAACTTGGATTCGAGAAGGTGGATGTAGACTCTGTAGAACATTCGCTCCTCAGAGAATACAGTTACAGACTCCCGGTTACAGGGTATCTCAGGATTGTTGGCGACCTCTTAAGAGACGTAAGATGGAAACTGATAAATCAATTGGTTCATAGGGGGTACGTCTATGTCAGAAGTAGAGCTGAGGTTTCAAGGATGATTAGGGAGATAATGAAGAACTTGCTGATAAGCAAGTTCTCGAGAGTGAGTCCAAAAGATATTCCGAAGAATATGCCTGAATTCTTCTGGCAGGCTGTCGAAGAAGTGAAGAAGCTTTTGGCTGAGAAGGCTCCGAAGCATATAGTACCAGTAACCGTTAGAGAAGAGATGCCACCATGCATAATACAGATAATGGCGAAGATAAGGACGGGTGAAGATGTAAGCCATATAGAAAACTTCACCGTAGCATCATACATGGTCAATGTAGGGTATAGTGTCGATGAAGTTATAGATTTATTCAAGGATAGGAGCGACTTCAGTGAGAAGATTGCCAGATACCAAGTGGAACACATCGCGGGGATGAGAAGGAGCAGAACAAAATACAAACCGCCGGGGTGTAGTAGGATGAAGAGTTACGGTCTATGCGTTGAGAATGGGAGTAGATGTCCAAGACACATTAAGAATCCATTAAGCTATAGAGTTGAGAAGACTCAGATAAGGGAGGTTGAGGGTAGTGAGGGTAGACAGGTGTCCTAACTGCGGTTCAGAGAATCTAATCAGGGAAGGGAAATGCGTAACGTGTGCGGACTGCGGGTGGAGTACCTGCCCACTATAGTTTCAAGTGTTTCAGGCGATTCCATCCCAACATCCCCCACTCTTTTTTATGATACTCACAGACTCACAACGCCTAACAGGTTCAAGCCTCCACGCCTCGGGGAGTTCGCTCGCACCCGAGCCTGAACCCTGGAGTCCAGAGCCTCTGGCCCAGACATCCTAGTGCCAGAGGACTGCTCTGGAGATTGATTCTCCAGGGTGAGGGGGAGAGGCTGGCTAAATGCTGACTACGCTGTTCCCGACTCTCCAGACGTATGCATGAGTCCTCAGGCGTGGCGTGCGTCTACGCTACGCAGGGTCCTTGCGTGCGTCTACGCTTGGACCCGCCCATGCATTGTCTGGGGGCGTGGGCTGGGTGTCTCCTGGCGGCTCATGCGTCACGTCCGCCTCGGACACCCCTTAGGCTCTAGTTCGTGCGTCACGTCTAGAGCCTATGCTCCAATGTTACGATGAGACTTGGGCTTCAGGGATACGCCGACCTCATAGACTCCATTAACTCAAACGTTTCAAATATGGCGTAGAGGGAAATGACTCCAATATATCAGTTTTTCAAATGCATATAAGTGAAGCAAAAGACGAACAAAAATATTCAGCAATATAAGGATGAAGAGAGGAAACGTTGAACCAATGATTAAAGATGATGCAATATTAAAGAGTTGAGGTCATAAAAGTCAATAATGCAGATAAGGGCGGGAAACCCATGGCAGTCCCAGGAAGGCTTGGAAGAGGGCCCAGCAGACTGCTTACTTACCCCGTGAAACACCGGGGGCCCCCAACCATGGGGCGTGAAAATGAAGAAGAGCAGTCTGCTGGGCCTCTACCCCCAGGCCCGGGGCCTCGCCCTCTCAGGCCTGTCAAAACAAGCGGGGCCCGCCCGCATGAGCCTGTCATGGGGATATGGGGGCGTAAATCTACGCCCCATGGCAGTACCCGCCCCCGAGGAGTTTGGAGACATAGATTTCGATGAGTTCCTATTGTTCTATGAGTGCCCCGACCTTAGCGATTGCGATGCCGATGATTTCGAGGAGCTTGCTGAATACCTGGATAATCAGCAATGGTGATGACCATACCACTAATACTATCGGTGATGTAGATGACCGAGGTACCTCTAGAGTTTCACGATGTGAGGCAATTAAAGCTTTGGAGGAGGATTCTATATGATTTATATAATTAGGTTCAGGGATGTGTTTGATGAGTATGGACTATTGCATGAATTAGCATACCTGCTGAATTATTTAGATGAACTACCGAATATTTTGTCCACTAAATTAGTCCCTTACGATATGAAAATTGGTGAAGTTCAAAAGTTTCTCTCAGACCTCGATAATTTTAGAATACGCTACTCTAGATACATTGGAAGAGCCGCTGACCTGCTATACAAGGATGTTAAGGAAATCATTGATGAGGTGTTTTCAGGAGAAGTAGAAGAAGGTGATGAAGGTGCCTAAAGTCTACTATATTGATTTTTCTAGGACTGCTGTCAATGGTAAGAGGAGGCAGAAGCTCCACCATGCATTCGATGGACAGAAGATACTCAAGATAAGAAAGTTGACGAAACTTAAAAATGCTAATGACATCTATGTTGATTCATTGTTCCCAGAGATCTACAATGAGATATTAGAGTTGCTTAAGAGGGGTATCAAGGTATACCTACTGAAGGATACTGGAGTATTGAAGAAGCTTAGAAGAGAGAATAATCTAAGGAAGTCTGATGAAGTTGATGCAGTAATGCTTTCAAAGGTTCCAAAGGAATACTTCAGGGAATTGACTATTAGAGAGGCGGAGTTGAAGATTGCTGTGAGACCACTAATAAATAGGTATGAATGGATTGTGGAGCAGAGGAGGATGCTGAAGCAGTGGAGGAGCAGAGGCTACGATTATAGTTTCAGAGAATCTATAAGAGCTATGGAGGCTGATAGGTTAAAGATTAGTAGAGAGATTATAGGAATGATCAATAGAAGCATCTACAGGGATGTTTATAGAAGAGTTTGTAACGAGCTTCAAGTGAAGGATAGTGTGGAAATTGCTATACTGGTCTTGGAGCTACCATTAACTTCAGGGATGGACAAGCTAAAATCATATCTAGGATTCACACCAACCAAGAATGATGGACGTTACAACCACCGATTAAGACGACATCTAGAATCTATTGCTTCTAATATCTACATTAATAACTATAAGAAGAAGACAAGCGTTCCAGAAGGACCCGTTGAAATCATTCATAGCTAGGAATCTATCGCATAATAATCTAAGCTCAGTTTATCATTTATACCTTTTTCCCTAATACCATACCGATACCTATAGCTGAAACCTTGATCCCGCTTCTTCCAAGCTCTCTATACTCAATCATCCACATCCATGCACGTACAGAAGTTTTTAAGCTTTCATGAATTACTTGAAGAAGCAAGCTCTAGAAGTCTTCTAGAAAATTATAAAACCAGTATAAATCTTGAGAGCATATTATCTTGAGAAGCTTACCTATAACTCCTATAACTCTTTGTTATGATATGTGGCAGCACCCGGATAAGGGGTTATATTTGAAAGCTTGATGTTGCGTCTTGTTTATATGGATGCTGTGGGTTTAGTCTCTGACTGTTTTAGGCGTACGGAGAGTGTAAACCGCTCATAATAATAAAACTCAAAGAAAGATAACTACTTAGCTGGCACGATCCTATCTAAGAGGAATATATGTAGTATCCCATCACCTAATAAGGTGAAGTGACGGTTTAGGCGGAGAAACGATACCTTGCTGTTATCTTTATTGCTGCGGCCTCGCTTGCCGCTGTTGCGTTATCGTATACGGCATTCTAAGATTAGGCATGTCATAGATGTGAGGCTTGCTGAGAAGCTGCATAGCATGTTAAACGGTTGATAAACGCAGAAGCCCTGGTAATTGAGGGAGAAAATGCAAACGTCAACGAAGCGTTCAAGATAGCCTTATATCGTAACCCGACCCTCTACGATTCACTATACATTATGTAAGCTATGAAACAAGGAAAGCTACTAACTAGCGACATGATTTAAAGTGGAGTTGCCGAGAAAATGAGAGCCAAGATAATATTCATGCTATAGTGTTAAGCATAAAAACGGGATGTTAGGCCCCCAGTCCTCCGTTTAAGCATATTATCCAATATTCCGTAATATTATTAAAGAACGTTGTATAGTTATAGTAGCTGAGATGCTCTAGATGGCTTTGAATGGGTTGGAAACTAGGATGCTCAAGCATCAAAAGAGGGTTATTGTGCTTTGGGAGGAGGAAAGAAAATCGCATATTCTTAGAGGGTGAGCCAAATGCCTGTGGATGTTGACGTATTGAAGAAGAAAATTGATGAAGTTAAGTGGACTATTAACGAGCTACAAAGGATTGCTTCTAAACAATTTATCAAGTTAAACATAGATGAAAGGTATGCCATCCGCTACAACATAATCGTGTTAGTTGAGTCTCTAGTATCCTTGTGTTTGCATATAGCTATCGAGGGTTTTGGTGGAAGGCCTACCTCCTACAGAGAAGCTGTGCATTTTGCTGCAGAGAGGATGGGCGTAACCTGCTTAAGGGATCTTGAGTCGCTAGTTGGGCTTCGAAACCTACTCATCCACCGCTACTGGGACGTGGAAGATGAAAGGATTTATCAAGGCTTGAAGACTAACTTTAAATGTGTTGAAGAACTTTTGGGAAGGGTTAGAGAGGTCTTCCTAGGTTGAGCATAAGATACTACGAGGTCTCTATAGACTCTCTTAAGGACCAGCTGAAGATAGTCTTGGAAAAGCTGCACAATCTAGTGATAGCTGTACTCTTCGGCTCTGTTTTAAAGAGAAGAATGGTAAGAGATATAGATGTTGGAGTTTACTTCCAGCCAAGGGAAGATCTGAAGGATATAATCAACTTGGCTGGGATACTTGAAGATGAGATCAGAATACCTGTCGACATTGTCCCGCTTCAGAAGCTCCCCCCGAAGCTGAGGCTTAAGGTCTTACTCGACGGAGTTCAACTCATAGTGAGGGATAACAATCTATACTGGGTATTGGTAAGCCAAGCCCTTGGAGAGGTATCAGATATGGAGCTGAAGAACCGTTTAAGGAGCTATATCATCTAGTCAACTAACTCTTCGTAACAGTTTTCTAGTAACGTGGCTTCCGTGTTATCATAATGTCTTATATTTTCGAGTATATCTTATGTGTCGAAGGTTGAGTAGGATGCCTTATAAGAAGCTCCCGATATTATTAGTTGTCGCTGCTATTGTAGTTGCTTCCTCACTGCTAGCCATGTTTCTGTTATCTTCTCCGAGTTACAAGCCCAGCATCGAGCTGAATCCTACACCAATGGTCGACTTCAAGCTCACCGACCAATACGGTAGGGAAATTAGGCTAAGCGATGTGAAGGGCAAGCCTGTCTTCCTCTTCTTCGGCTATACTAACTGCCCAGACATTTGCCCTCTTGTACTCTATAAGTGGGGCCACACCATTAAGCAGCTTGGCCCACAGGCTGACAGGATTGCATTCATATTTATTACAGAGGATCCTTGGCGCGACACTCCAGATGTGCTTAAGGGTTGGGTAGCGTGTCATTGCTTTATCTAGCATTACCAATTCTTCTGGGATACTCTATGCTCGCTGTTAGGCTCTTCGTATTACTCCTCAGCGTCTCCATAACCTTGCTTGTTTACGTTAACCTATTCCTGCTGTTTAGACTCTGGAATCGAGGACTCCTCTACACATGCCTAGTCCAGGATGCTGGTACAGGCTTCATGACGGCTATATCCGCTTTCGCATCGGCAACCTACATCTGCTGTGGCTGGGCCCCTACAGTCGCAGTCCTAGGAATCACTCTAGCCTTAGGGCTAGGCCTAATCCCAGCCCTCATCTCGGCTGGCCTCCTATCACTTAATGCTTACTTACTGTATAGGAGAACTGTAGCTTTAGTACAATGTTTGCTATCTACCCACTTAGAAGCTTAAGGTTGCTGAGGCTTTAAGATACCATTAATCTATTTCTTAGATTTTGTCTAACACTTAAGAGATAGTTTCCAGATAAGGGGGGATAGTGTCCGGATAAGCATTTTCACCCACCTCCTGTCCTCACGGCCTGATAGTATAGTATGAATAGGTTTAGGAATAGCTTGATGTTTGTGATACCCTGCACATGGTTTCTTGCACTCATCTTACGGTGGAATATCATAGACCCTATCAACTATGACTAGTGGCTTGTTAATGCATATCCTTAATGCTTTCTTAAGGAATGCTAGAGCATTTAGGCTACTCCTCCCGTACGATGCCTCTAGAGCCAGTAATTCCCTAGAATCAACGTCTACTGCAGACCATACGTATACATAGGATTTCTTAACACGTAGCTTAGTCTCATCAACAGCTATACACCTCCTATACCTAGGCTCCCTAGCAACCTTGATTGTAGATACCTTCCTAGCAAGGTAGTGAACGGTAGACTTGCTTATATGCTCCAAAGCCATGCTCAGAACCTTTGAAACCCTCCTACAACTACCATGGAACATATAGTCCAAGACAGCTAAGACCTTAACCAACCTACTTTCTTATTACGCTTAAAACAGCTAGATACCAAGGCCACAACATCCATACAAACAAGACACATCAACCAGCCTTTAAACATAACACCTTATCCGGACACTATCTAAGGGGGTTAAATAACCCTTATCTGGACGGTGCCCACTGTATTGTATAAAGTTAATTATCCACTGACTTACGTTATGTTATGGATTGTATAAACTATTCTATGATGTTCCAGCTGAGGGTTACGGAGAACTATATGGAGATGAACAAGTTGTAAAGTATAGAGTGGTTTTTAATTATCTTGGTTTAGGGTTTTCCAGAGTGCTGGATATTGGGTGCGGTGTAGGGCTTCTAGCCGGATATCTAGAAGATGCTGGCTTTGATGGAGTATACGTTGGGGTAGACATAGACTATGATAGAGTAAAGTATGCAAAGAAGAATAGTAATCGTAGAGAGCATGCAGTAGAATATATTGTTGCAGATGCCCACCACCTACCTTTTAGAGATAAATCCTTCCAAATCTCAACGAGCTTCACGGTTATTCATCTACTAGATATCGATAAAGCAGTAAAAGAAGCGGTTAGAATCTCACAGCAATTCATAGTAGTAACCCTATTAAGGAAGAGAGAAGATCTAAAGAAAAACCTAATAGAGAAGATTCAGAGAACTGGAAAAATAATAGATGTGGAAGATACGCGTTCTAAAGATTACTGCCTCATAATAGTCCTCGATTAAGAAGAGAAACTTATATTCTACAAGACCTAGAATTGATTTTGTAGATATGGTTTCAGGGAACGCTATTACGAGGATTCTATCACCCATAATCTCAGGTTTAAAGCATATATTCTTTAGACCGATAACCATTAAATACCCATACGAGAAGACTTACAACATCCCAGAATCAAACTATAGATTTGACCCGAAGGAAGGAGTTGCTTATCCAGGATACAAGGGCAGACACATACTCTATCTCGATAGATGCACCGGGTGTGGAGCATGCGACCGGGCATGTGAAAACATAGCTGAGGCAATATCCATGGTCTTCGGTTATGACGTTATTCTAAAGCTTGACCCGAGCACATGTGAAGAATTAAGAAAAGGTGGAGAGATATCTAATATTATTGAGTTATTTGTGGAACCATTTTCTGGAGAATTGAAATCATTCGAGAGGAGTGGAGACACCTATATTCTAAGGATGAATAATGATCCAATATTTAATTACCGCTGCGAAGTAGTATATGAGAATCTTCTAGAAGATTCCCTCCACGAACTGGTTAAGAAGGGCTGGGCATCAGAGCTCATAGAGTATAAGCCTGTGGAGAACATGAAGTTTAAGATTAGTAGGGATGCCAAAGTAATTGAGCTAGTAATTGAGAAGAGAGACTTAGGGTTAAAGCATAATAGGAGGAGTACTTTCCCAGCGATAGATTATGGTAGATGTGTTTTCTGCGGGTTCTGTGTAGATGCATGCCCATTCCATGCTTTAGAGATGGGGCCATCATATGAGTTATCCTCCCTTGAAAGAGAAGAACTCTTCTATACACCGCTTATGCTTAGCAGTAGATTCTTTGAAACATACCCTCCTGAGACTACATGGTCGGAGAAAACAGTGATGTTGCTTAGGAGGTATAGGTGAATGAGTAAGTTAATCGAGGAGAGGAAGATTCTTAGAGAAGTTTTTACATTAACTAGGATGATAATCTTTAACTTGAGGGCCTTCCTGGATACTGAAGATTATAAATATTTTAGGAGAGCCTATAGATTAGTTGAGTATTCAGCATCTAAACCTCAATATTCTGAGAATATGCATGGTTTTAGAGACTTATACAATAACATGAAGAAAATGTATGAAATGCTTGAATCGAGAAGCTGGAACCTGACTGAAGAAGAATACTCAAAGCTTTCTGAGCAACTAACATACACAATGGTTAGAGTAAACCTCATAGCTACAGGAGTAAACTTTAGACTCAAGAGGTTTAAAGCGTAAAAACATAACCAACCTATGTGTCCTAAGCATACTTTAGGATAAGCATCCTAGCTCTGTAATACCGCAAAGTTATATAGACAGAATGTAAGCCTATCTTAAGGTGTAGTATCTTGAAGAAACTCGGAATAGTTACAAGCGGTGGAGATGCTCCCGGCATGAACGCTGCTGTAAGAGCATTGGTCAGGCTATCAGTCTGGAACAGTCTAGAAGTTATAGGTTTCTTGAGGGGGTGGGAAGGCGTTATAAAAAATAACTTTATTACTCTTGATGCTAGAGCTGTTAGCGGTATACTCCATTTAGGTGGAACGATACTTAAGACTTCAAGATGCCTAGAGTTTAAAACTAGAGAAGGCCTTGAGAAAGCTGCTAAGAATATTGGGGAAGATGGTCTCGATGGACTAATAGTCATTGGAGGTGAAGGCTCTGTCAGAGGAGCTTACGAATTAAGTAAGCTAACAGATGTAAAGATCGCTGTACTACCCGCCTCAATAGACAATGACGTGTACGGTACAGACGAAACAATAGGATTTGATACAGCCGTGAATACTGCATTAACAGAGATAAATAAGATTAGAGATACAGCAATATCTCATGAGAGAACATTCATAGTTGAGGTTATGGGTAGGAAGAGAGGGTTCCTAGCAGTAGAGGTGGGTTTAACCGCGGGAGCAGAAGTAATACTTGTACCAGAAGTTGAATGCGATGAGAAAGCAGTATTAGAGACAATACGGAGGAACGCAAGCATCGGAAAGAACTCAAGCATAATCGTTATAGCTGAAGGGGTTGGAAAAACTACCGGCTTAGCAGAAGCTATCGAGAAGAATGTTGGAGTAGAAGTTAGGGTAAGCGTTCTAGGATACGTTCAGAGAGGTGGAAGCCCAACTGCACGCAGCAGATATTTAGCATCAATATTCGCAGCTAAAGCAATTGAATTTCTACTTGATGGGAAAAGTGGAATAGTTGTCGGGATACAGAAAGGTGAGGTAACATCTATAAGCTTAGAGGAATCCTGTAGTAACGAAAAACCTCTAAATATAGAGCTCTTAAAGTTGGCTGAGAAACTAGCAATATAGGGATTACTAGATGCCTCCTCCATCTATACTATCTGAGTCTTTATGCTTCCTGATAAACTCTAATATTTTAAGAAAATTATCTTTAAGCTCTCGTAAGTCTCCTTCACTGTAATCTACCTTGTTATAGTCAAGTATCTCTCTGATACATTCAATCCACTTCCTAGACAGCTCTTCTGTCCCACTATCTAACAGACTACTATCTAGGATCTCTTCAACTATTTTCTTAACCTTCTCTTTAAGCTCATCAGACAGCTTAACCATATGGACTTGTTATATCTATTTCTTCCAAGCTAAAGAGTTTTCTTAATAAGGCGTTATATTTAAAGGGCTGTTGTTCCGTCTTGTTTGTATGGATGTTGTGGCCTTGGTCTTAAGCTATTTTATGCGTAATAAAAAAGTAGGGAGGTTGAAGTCTTAGCTGTATTGGACTTATGTTTCATGGTAGTTGTAGGAGGGTTTCCAAGTTTCTAAGCATGGCTTTGGAGCCTATAAGCAAGTCAGCGATACACTATCCTGCAAGGAAGGTATCCACAGTCAGGGTTGCTACTGAGCCTAGGTATAGAAGGTGTATAGCTATAGATGAGACTAAGCTACGTGTTAAGAAATCCTATGTATACGTATGGTCTGCCGTAGACGTGGATTCAAAGGAATTGCTGGCTCTAGAAGCGTCGTATGGGAGGAGCAGTCTAAATGCTCTAGCATTCCTTAAGAAGGCCCTTAGGATGTGTACTAATAAGCCATTGGTCATAGTCGATAGAGGCCCATGGTATAGATGGGTATTGGAGAGGCTTGGGCTAGAGTATAAGCATGAAAGGTTCGGTTTGAGGAATAGGGTTGAGAGATTCTTCAGATATCTTAAGGAGAGGACAATAGTATTCCATCATAAGCTAAGTGCAAGAAACCTATACAAGGAATAGAGAGCCTAAACCTATTCACACTATACTATCAGGCAGCGAGAGGGAGGTGAGGAAAAATGCTTATTTGGACACTATCTCTTCAGCTATATAAACCGTTATTTGGACACTATCGCTGAAGTGCCTCAGGATTTTTATCTTACTTCCCGGTCTCCCTGAACAGTGGTTTTAGTCAGTTTAAGAATTTCTCTAGAAATAGTAGGGTTTCAGCTGATAACTACCTATATCTATAAGGTTAGAATAGCATACTAGTTTGTACAGTCTATCTAACTCAACGTTTTGATTCGCATGTTTAATCTTTATATTAAAGAGCCTCTAGATTATTGAAAGAGTAATTGAATGATTTAGAGGCTCTACGGGTGATGTGAGTGTCGCCTCTTTTCACCCTTATTCTTTACATAATACTTGCAGTAGCTACAGTTGCTTTAATGGCGATACTCCCCTTGATACTTGCACCTTGGAAGCCTTTGATCAAGAAGAAAGTCCTCTTCGAGTGTGGTCAAACACCTCTGCCATGGAGGGAGGAGGCATTTCCATACGAGTATTTCCCGTACCTCATTATTTACGTTGCATATGCTGTAGTAGGTGTTGTAGTCTTCATCTCCTCGATGATGCTCGTAGAGATGCCGTATATAGCAGATAGGATACTTATAGTCTTCGGGTCACTAACAATTGGAGCATTCTTCATAGGTCTTCAGTTAAGAGAGCTTAAACAGAAAATCACTCCACAACCACAAGAGAGCCACAAGCAAGATACTTAATGGCCTTCATGGGAAGGCCGTAGTTACTTTCATACACACTCTCTTTCACGTCTATGCTATCAGATAAGACTACAGTATTCATATCTCTTAAATTATCTTGTAAGCTTTACGGATAGGATGGCTAAGACTTATTAAACAGTATAGAAATAATAATGATGTGAAGTTAACTTTCTACCTATTAGAAGGGGATGACTTATCTAGTAAGATTAAGGAAGTGCTTGACATGCTTCTCAGAGAATTTAAGGACCGTGTTACAACGTCTTCGAGGGTAGTATGGCCAGGATACATTATAAACACCGTTAAAATAAGACTGCGCTCAACATTCGCTAAAAGCGAGTACTTGGAGTATGAAGTCTGGAATGTTCTTGAGATACATAAAAGAGACCTAGAAAAGACACATGGATTAAGCGGTTTTCCAGCAGTTAAGATAGGTGAGAAGATATTTACGGGTGTTAACGTAGTAGACATTGCCTCGGACTTGAATGCATTAATAACGGGTAACATTTACACTACTGCTGAGGACATCTTATATCACTTAGCAAATATTACTCGAAGCCTTGTTGAGAGAAAACAGGAAGAAAAAATCGAGTTGAAAGGAAATGTTGTCGTAGACGTTTTAAAAGCAACTATAGATGACAAAATACGTAGCTTAGATGAGATGCTCAGACAGAAAAAGATAGGTGAGGAACAATACAGGAAGATAATACAGGTCTACAGGGAACTGTTGAGAAAAGAATAAATAAACGGCTATGTCAAATGTATTACTATGAATATTTTAAGGGCTTTCCCAACTTTTACTTAAGCTTTCTTGTTAAAGGTTTCGGATCTTTAAGTGATGGTTGGAAAGGCTATTCTCCAAAACATAGCACATGAAAGGTATTGCTTAGTTGATAGGATCTACTTCAAGAACGAGATAGTTCTAATAATACCGGTCTCTTTTAATTCTCTATGTGGGATTTGATAATGTGTAGAACGAGTCGGGACTGCTAGCTTAGGGCTGTCTATTTTCTATCCGCCTCTGAGACCTCTCTGATAGGTTACAGAGCAGATATTAAGCTGTCTCTTCTTCTCTCCAGAAGGGAGAATCACTTTTTTACAGGGTTTCTTATACCGAGAGTCTCCTCCAACAGTTTATCTTAAGAAGCTTCATGGACCAAACATACCACTGCTCACTATTAGGTATGAACAATGAACAGTAAATAGGGCTGGTCTAGCTTACCTTCATTACACTAGACCTGTAGTCATTGCTGATTCTAGAAGTATCCTTTCAAAAGCTTATTCTTACATATCCAAGCATATGCAAGAGAAGTATATATTTTAATGAGGCACACAGAATGATATGTAGTTAGGGGGTTGCTATGTTCTCTGAAATGATCAAGCTACTAACTAGTGATGAATTTATTAAAGCTGCATTTTTCCCAGGGATAACATTTGTCATGTTATATGCTTTATTTACTGTTTGGTATGAGAGGAAGCTGCTTGCAAGAGTTGCTTTAAGGATCGGCCCACTTCACGTAGGGAAGATTGCAGGGATATTTCAGCTAGTTGCAGATGCAGTTAAACTCTTAACGAAAGAAGTGATCGTGCCATCAAAATCTCATAGAATATTGTTTGTAGCTTCACCTATCATAGGTGGGTTTATACCGCTTTTAATCTTCGCCTTCATACCCTTCGGTAGAAAGTGGGTAATATATCCATCGGATGCAAGCTTACTATTAGTATTCGCTGTTATAGCTGTGTCACCTATACCTTTCCTAGTAGCTGCATGGGCATCTAGAAGCAAGTATCCACTTATAGGGATGCTGAGGCTCGGTTTCCAATTATTCGCATACGAAGTCCCATTATTCCTAGCGATGATACCTGTAGCCATGGTCGCAGGAAGCCTAGACCTCCAAGCAATAGTTACAGCTCAAGAGAAATTCCCATTCATACTGGTACTGCCCTTCTCATTTATAGTCTTCTTGGTTAGCTCTATAGCTGAAGTTGAGAGGATACCCTTCGATCTTCCAACAGCTGAGCAGGAGATAGTTGCAGGATGGACGACAGAGTATTCAGGAGTGTTACTAGAGTTTATACAGCTTGGAGCATATCTCAAAGCTGATGCACTAGCAGTTATAACATCTATACTATTCCTAGGTGGATGGCATGGACCAAGCATACCTTTCATCCCTGTAGAGATACAGGAACCACTCTGGTTAATGTTAAAGTCTCTAATAATATTGTCTTTTGTCTTATTCCTTAGAGGTGTTTATCCTAGAATAACCATTGATAGACTCTTAGACGTAGGTTGGAGGGTACTGATACCTCTAGCATTACTAAACATATTCATTGCAGCAATACTAATAGCGTATATCCTATGATTCGAATATGCTAACCATTAACATTACAGTAGAAGAGTATACCTTGAACCTGTCAACCAGTTAATGCTCCTCTCCGAGTTTTTATTATGTGTAGGCTTCTAGTTATCGCTATTGTTAATGCGTAGTCTTCTAGGACTTAATCTTCTATGTATTTATATTATTGTAGGATCTCCCGTCCTCAGTTTTAGGCATCCAGAGAATCTCTCAACAATATTCCTCCTACCGAACCTCTGATAAATGCATTCTAGCCTAAGCCTACTTAATGTATATGGATGCCATGGACCTCTATCAACGATTATCATTAGTTTGTTAAAGCATCTATCCAAGACAGTTCCGATAAACTTTTCACAACAATCATGCTCCTACTCCATGAAGCGTAGATTACGAGTACTTTCCCTGAATCTACGTCTACAGCAGACCATACATATGCCCTAAGACCATGCATCTTAACTACAGTCTCATCCACCGCAACTGCGTTCCTAAACCTCCTCTCCACAGAGGATACTCTTGAGAATCTGTGGAACCGTCTCCTACACTCTCCCCAGAAGCCATAGTTGCATGGTGTCTCTCTGAGAGGTCTCTAAGGCTTAGACCAGCAGCATGAAGAATAACAGAGTAAGCCTTCTCACCCAATGGATAATTATTAAACCTGAAAAGCCTAGGCAACCTATCCACGATGTAATCCAAGACATGCATAAGAGAATAAGATAGAAACCTGGCCATAGACATAGAGAGGGGCGTGTCCAACTATTATTTGCTATTTATAAACTTTAAAGCTACACTTATAAGTAATCTAGTAAGTAATCTAGGAAGAGTTTACGAATTATTGGACACGCCCCATAGAGAGAAAAACTTAAGTAAAAGTTGACAGGATCCGTTCGGTAGGAGTAATGTTACATAATAGATTCTAGATTGTTACAATCATGATTGTAAGATTCCTAAATAGAACGGATGAGCTCTCAATCCTAAACACCTTCTATGGAAAAGGGAAGGCGAACTTAGTGATAGTCTACGGTAGAAGGAGAATTGGGAAGACAAGGCTCCTGCTCGAGTTCTTAAAGGGGAAGAACGGTCTTTACTTCTACATTCCGAGAGGGGGAGAGGATACTATCTTAAGCGAGCTTTCAAAAGTCGTTGAAAACGATTTTTTACGGGTTTTAGATTTCTTGAGTTCAGGTCTTTCCTAGAATATCTCTCTAGAAAATTTGAGGAGGGAGCTATTGTCGTCATCGATGAATTTCAAAGACTGTCAGAAGTTGAGGGGTCTATTTCCTTGATACAAAAATTCTGGGATGAAAAATTCTCTCAGCAGAGAGCGATGCTCATTCTTTCTGGCTCTTCCATAGGCTTGATAGAAAGAGTTGCTCTGAGAGGGGATCCCCCCTATACGGTAGAAGAACCTCCACGCTCCGGCTTAAGCCTTTAGGGTTCATGGGTCTCCAAGAATGGTTCCCGAATTTCGCACCTGAGGACTTGATCAAGATTTATTCTTCCTTTGGAGGGACGCCAGCTTACTTAGAGAAGGTAGATGAAAACAAGAGTCCAGAAGAGAACATAGTCAACCTGATACTCAAGAAAGACGGTGCTTTACATGATGAGCCTGAATACCTTTTACTTGAAGAACTCAGGGTACCGAACCGTTACATGGATATACTGACAGCAATATCTCTTGGAAGATGCTGCTTGAGTGAGATATCAGATTTCACGAAGATTAAAAGAGAAAACCTGACAACATACTTGAGCTCCTTGGAGACCTTGAATCTAATATCTAGAGAGTATCCTATCCTGACTGAAAGGAAAAAATCGAGATACGTACTCACTGATCCATTTTTCGAATTCTGGTTTAGGTTCGTTAATCCAAATAAGACTGTTTTAGAACTTGGGCTCGAGGAGAAAGTATGGGATAACGTTAGGGAAGACTTTAATGCATACTTGGGGAAAGTATTCGAGGAAATCGCGAAGGAGTATATAGTGTCAATAGTAAAGTCGGGAGAGCTTGAGATAGATGCCGATGTTATGGGAAGATGGCAGAATGGAGCTGAAGAAATCGATTTTATAGCTTACTCTTCTCGCGAAAAAGAAGGGGTACTCTTCGAAATAAAATGGAAAGAGCTTTCATATGAAGATGCGAGAGACATCATTTTAAGATTGATTGAAAAAAGCCTCCTTGTAAAGATAGATCAGAAGAGATATGGGATAGTTGCTAAGAGAATTCTAAAAAAGGAAAAGCTACGTGAGGAAGGATACGTAGCTCTGGATCTAGAGGACATCACATCCCAGTAATTACGGAAATAGCTCAACGCCATAGTCAACGGTTGGTAGTGTCTGGATAAGCATTTCATTCACCTCTTCCCATCTTTATGGTTTGGTAATATAGTGTGAATAGGTTTAGGCTCTCTATTCCTTGTATAGGTTCCTTACACTTAGCTTATGATGGAATACTAGAGTCTTCTCATCAGGGTATCTAAGGAGCCTCTCAACTCTATTTCTTCCACTGAATCTTCTGATACTGATATCCTAGTCCAAGCTTTTCTAGAGCCCATATATATTATCGGCCTTTTCAATTACTGCCATAGGCTTGTTTACACGTAGCTTGAGAGTTTTCATTAGGAAGATTAGAGTATTTGAACAGCTTCTTCTATATTACGCTTCCAGAGCTAATAATTCTCCTGAATTAACGTCCACGCCAGACCATGCATATGCCCAGTCCTCCTTCAACAAGCTAGGATTACCTAATACTCCTCTTTGAGGTCTATGAGGGGTGGTGGGGATAGCTAATCCAACCCCCATGAAATAAATCTCTCGATTTGTTTTTATCTTATTTCTTAGAATAGGAGTAACGCTTCCTTTTTATTACTCTGCTTCTATAGTTTATGGAGTGAGCCTGAATTTGTCTCTAGGAAATAATATGACTTCTCTGATGTTACTCTTATTCGTTAAGACCATTAATAGTCTTTCAAGCCCTAGACCCCATCCTGCATGTATTGGCATACCGTAATCGTAGACTTTCAAGTGATGTTCAAATGCTTTAGCACTTAGGCCTTGCTCCATTAATCTCTTCTCTAGAAGTTTACGGTCTGAGACTCTAGTACCGCCTGAAGCTAGTTCAAGCCAACTATACATCAAATCAAATGATTCGGAAACTTCGGGGTTATCTTCACATGGCTGGATATAGAAAGGCTTAGACTTCGTAGGGAAATGAGTTATGAAGTAGTATTCTTTATGTTTCTCCCCTAATATTCTTAGATGCTCTGTTCCGAAGTCTTCACCCCACCCTAACTCTAACCCAGAATCTTTCAACTCCCTAATCATATCATCATAAGTATATCTTGGGAATGGGGGTTCAGGAATATTCAAGTCTAAACTTAGTAATTCGAGTTCTCTCCTCCTCTCTTCAATGACCCTCTTATGTATGTGGACTATTAATCTCTCTAAAATCTCCATTACACCATAGAGGTCGAGGAAAGCTGCCTCAATATCTATTGAAGTAAATTCACTAACATGACGTCTAGTATGAGATTCTTCAGCTCTAAAGAATGGCCCGATCTCAAACACTCTCTCGAAAACAGTTACTAATTCTTCTTTGTATAGTTGGGGGCTCTGGGCTAGATATGCTTTACCGTCAAAGTATTTTACTTCAAATAATGCTGCTCCACCTTCGGTTGCAGTAGCAATAATCCTTGGAGTTCTAACTTCTATGAAGTTATTCATCCTGAAGAATTCTCTAGCAGCTGCTAAAACTGTATCGGCTATCTTGAATATTGCATTATTCTCGGGATTTCTCAGGTCAAGTATTCTATGGTCTAGCCTAGTATCTATCCCTGCGGGAACTTTTCCAGTAACATCGTATGGTAGTGGACGGGAAGCTCTAGACAGTACATCGACCTTTTCTAATACTACTTCTACTCCAAGCCTAGCTTTAGGTTGATTCTTTACAACCCCCTCAACATATACTACGTCTTCTACTCCGATATCTTCCAGCTTTCTCGAGACCTCCATAGGGAGGTTTTCTTTCCTAGCTGTTACCTGGCATATCCCAGAGACATCTCTGAGTAGTATGAATTTTATTCCCCCTAGGTCTCTTATTTCATGCACCCATCCAATGAGGGAAACGTGGGAATTGTCTAGTTCAGGCTTCACTTCTGAAGCATAGTGGCTTCTACGCTGTAGGCTTCTTCTCACCTACCTTCACCTTCTTCCCAAGCCATCCTGTCTTCTCGAAATCGATCCTTAGATTTACGTGTTTAACCTTCTTAACAACTTCTATGATTGACGATGTTTTTTGTAGGTTCTTCATTCTATCGAGGATTACTCTCATCTCTTCGCTTCCATCTGGCAGCCATATCTTATTAATCGTGATTATTCTAGCTGGTGCAACAAGCTTCTCAATAAATCTAGAAAGATTCTTATCATCTTCAATTATCTTAATCTTCTTACCGAGTCTCTCTCTAAGTTTCTTCTTTAAAGCGTAAACCGTGTCTTGGTCAATATACTTTAAGGTTTCTTCTTTCAGTATTATGTATACTGTATCAGCACTATCAACTGTCTTTACATATCCTGTTTTAGCAAGTTTAGGCAGCTCTTTCTCTAACTCTATTAATAGCTTCATGATCTTTATGTCTAAGTCATCGTAGAGTCCTCTAAGTATCTTCTCCTCACATCGGGGGCAGAGTATCCCCGATTTCAAGTCGAAGGTACATATCGGAAGCTCCACCTAATCACCTCTAGCATTACGCCCACGCCTCGCCGTTGAGGCTGTCAGCCTATTGGTTGAGTCTTCAGAGTCTTTAAATGTTTATTCTATCTCTTCAGGGTTATCTCTATAGTGCTTACACTTATTGGTTGATTGTTTGGTCCAGTTACTTCCTCAGTCCCAAGTTTTATATCTGCTACCTTTAAGTCCTTGTAGAATCTTCGTTGAAGTACTTGGACGACATCCACGGCTCTGCTGATAGCTCTACCTCTAGCTTTAAGTACTAGCTGGTTTGCTCCACTCTGCAGTGTCGTTAGACATGCAAAGACATAATTCATTAAAGGCTTCTTCCCCACTAATACTGTTGGAATCTCCTTCTGAGCCATAATTCCATTACCTCACTTTTACACAATTGTGGGCTGGAAACCATTACTTATCCCATCATAAAAACCTTAAATTGCCTTCCACTCAGGGGATAGAACACACTGGGAAGAATATATATATCAACCCAGATAATTCTATAAAAGATAAGCTATGCCTCTTAGAGATGTTACATTGATACAGCTAGCTCAGAAACGTAGATTATACTATAAGATCTGCCGAGAATGTGGAGCGAGGAATGCCCCAACAGCTGAGAAGTGTAGAAAGTGTAGAAGCTACAATCTAAGGTGGAAGAAGCGGGAGATAAAGAGGTAGTATGGAAAGATTGATATAAAATTCTAGACGTATCTTAGAAGTGGGCCGGTGGTCTAGAGGTTATGACGCCGCCCTCACAGTATCTTATCGAGGAGACGGCGGAGGACGTGGGTTCGACTCCCACCCGGCCCAAACAGCATAATGAAGCCAGGTATTCTAGAGATTGTTTATTTTATATGCTA
>Ga0080004_1109542_pt1 | contig 20953 bp, 17 predicted proteins | sample WasSprMetagenome_FD_69207 | JGI IMG/M metagenome (GOLD analysis project Ga0080004, IMG submission 69207) | Sulfidic aquatic microbial communities from Washburn Spring, Yellowstone National Park, USA - WS (SPADES assembly) (version 2) | ecosystem: Environmental > Aquatic > Thermal springs > Hot...
CTTAGTGGAGTAGTGAATTTTGATCTTGATATATCCTCTGGTGAGGTTATTGTAGAATATAATGATACAGAGACGACTTTAAGAGACATATATATGGCTATAAGAGACGCTGGTTATGATGTAGAAAAAAGAGTTATTAATATTCACCTTGACATTGCTCTTGAGGAGTATGCTTCATTGGAGGAGAAATTACTTAGATTTAATGGGGTTCTCGATGTTAGTATAAACCCTGTAACTAGAATTGCTAAGATTGTCTATAATATTCAAACAACTAGAGACATTGAGATATTAGGAGAATTAACTCGCTTAGGTATTAAGTATAGTGGGATTAGAGAGGTAGAGATTAAGGGGAGAGATATTTATACATTATATAGGAGAGTATTTGCTTTTACTTTTGGTTTTATAGCTATTATTCTTGGTATGAGTAACTTATTACATGGTATAGAATTACATGTAGTTTTATTTATTCTCTCAGCGATAGTTATTACTTTATCTCTTGATATTGTTAAGAGAGGATTTAAAACACTAATTTCTCTTAGGCCGACTATGGAGTCTTTAATAGCGCTTTCATCAATATTAACTTTTACAACAGGTATTATTTTCTTAGTGCAAGGGTTTCACAATGTAATTCACATAGCATCTTTATTTGAGGCCTCAGCAGGCGTACTTGGATTTGTTGGTTTAGGTTTATATCTCGAGGAGAGGTTAAGATATAGAGCTCTAGCTTACCTTAATGAACTAGAGAGTTCTCTTCATGGAGTTGTAAGAGTTATTAAAGATGGTAGTAAAGATGGTAGTGTTGTTGAGGTTAATGTTAACGAAGTCTCTGTTAATGATATTGTCGAGATTAAGGCTGGAGATAGAATCCCAGTTGATGGTGTTGTTATTGAGGGGTGGGGTTATGTTGATGAATCTACGTTTACAGGTGAGCCTATAGCTGTTCTTAAGAGAAGTGAGAATAGAGATGTAGTATTAGCAGGCTCTAAGCTTATATCTGGTTACTTGAGAATTAGAGCTACTAGAGTTAGAGAGGATACAGTACTCTCACATATACTTGAATCAGCTAAGACCGCGATGTTCTATAAGCCCGGTTTTCAGAGAATAGCTGATCGTGTTGTGGGGGTTTTAACGTGGATTGTAATAATAGTTGCAATTACCACTTTTACAACATGGTGGCTAATTACTAGAGACCCTGTTTTCTCATTAACTTTTACAGCATCAGTTCTCGCAGTAGCATGTCCTTGTCCACTTGGAATAGCAATACCACTAGCAGTTTCTATAGGCGTTATAGTTGCATCTAAAAGAGGAGTTTTAATTAGGAGGGGTGACATATTTGAGAGAATAGTAAAGTCTAATGTAATAATTTTTGATAAGACAGGTACATTAACAATTGGTAAACCTAGAGTTGTTAATTTTACTGTTTATAGTGATGTTAATAACATAGATGTACTTAAATATACTTGTAGTATCGAGTCTCGTAGTGAACACATACTTGCACATGCGATAATTGACTATTGTCGTGAACTCGGCGTAAATATTACTGAACCAGAGTATTATGAACATATTCCTGGACTTGGCGTTATTGGTAGTGTGAAAGGTGTTAATGTAGTTATTGGTAATGTAAAGTTACTTGAAGACATGAATATTAATATACAAAACGAAGTATTAGACGTTATTAACGAGATTGGTAAGAGTGGTGGAACACCTGTACTTATAGGTATCAATGGGAGAGTAGTTGGTGTTTTTGAAATTAGAGATGAACTTCGTAATGATGCTATTGAAGTCGTAAAGTACTTTAAAAATCAAGGATTTAGAGTTGAGTTAGCTAGTGGTGACGTAAAGACTAATGTAGAACTCGTGAGGGAGAGGCTTAAGTTAGATTTTGCATATGCCTCACTGAAACCAGTTGATAAAGCTAGAGTTATTAGAGAAATACAGTCTAATAGTGCTTTTCTCATTTATGTTGGAGATGGTTTAAATGATGCTGTTGCACTCAGCTCTGCTTTTGTAGGTGTAGCTATGGGTAAAGCACCAGATTTAATTAGAGAAGCTGGTGATGTTGTTTTATTATCTAATGATCTTAGGGGGCTTAAGAGCCTCTACTGTATTAGTAAGAGAGTTGTGAGAATAGCTAGGGAAAACCTCTTCTGGGCATTTATATATAATGTTACTCTTATACCAGTAACGGCCGGCGTGCTCTACTCTCTCACAGGGTTAATAATAAGACCTGAAATAGCTGCTTTAACCATGGTTTTAAGTGATATATCAGTTGTATTGAATTCTTCTCGCTTATTGTTTAGTAAAGCGTGTTAAAGAATTAAGTATATAAGGTTGTACTTCTATAACAATGTTATTGGTAGGGAATGTGAGTACGAGGATACCACTCCCATATAGTCCTAAGGTGTTAGAGATATTTAGAAATCCCAGGAACCTTGGTCCACTAATAGATGCTACTGTGATTGAAAGTGCTGGTAGCCCTGCGTGTGGTGACTTAATTAGACTTTACCTGAAAATTAAGAGAGTTAATGGGGGAGATATTATTGAGAAAGCTACTTTTGAGAGTTATGGTTGTGCAGCAAATATTGCAGCTGCAAGTATTCTCACAGAGATGATTACTGGTAGAAGTCTTAAAGAAGCGTGGAGTATATCGTGGAAGATCCTCTCAGATGAGCTTGGTGGACTTCCACCAATTAAGTATCACTGTAGTATTCTCGCTGTGGGTGCTTTGAAGAGAGCTATAAGGGCATATTATAAGAAGATTAACACATATCCTGAATGGCTTCCAAAAGACTTGACAATAGAAGAGAAGCAGGTCTTAGAGGAAGAAGAGATGATAGAGAGATACTATAGCTTCATGAGGTCTATTACTCTAAGACAGCCTGGTGAGAAAAATGCAGGATAGTAGAGAAGTAGATTTGAGAAATACCCCAGTTAGTTGTACATCTCACCCTGTTATAAAACTTCGAAGTATAATAGATTCTCTTATTAAAGAAGGTGTTAATGAAGTCAAAATATTCTTTAAAGTAGAAGATATACCTGAGGGGATTATGAAACTTATTCTCTCTAAAAACGGCTATATTGTAGAAGAGTCGAAAAAACTAGATGATGGCTCATTAATGTTTATTGCTAAGAGAAGAGTGTGAGAAGCATGTCTATGTCTAAGAAGATAAGAGAGTTATTAGATACACATGGTAAGCCTAATAGAGAAGTCTATTTTGACCTTGAAAACAGTGGATTTGTTCCAAGTGAAGTCTTAGAGTATATGATACCATTTTTCAATAAGTATGGTTATGGACACCCATCAATAACACATAGAATTGGATGGGAGGCTTTAGAAGTAGTCTATGAAACTAAAGAGATTGTAGCAAATACTATTAATGCGCGTAGTCTAGAGAGTATTGTATTTACACATAGTGGTACAGAGGCAAATAACCTCGCTATTTTAGGGTTTTTATTGAAGAACAGGGGTAGTAGTGGGAGAAAAGTAGTTGTGTCATCAGTAGAACATTTAAGTGTAATATTTCCAGCACAATTTGCCTCGGAACTACTAGGATTTAAAGTACAACTAGTACCCGTGGATGAATATGGTTTTGTAGACCCCGAGATCTTGAAGTATTATGTGGATAAAGATACTATTCTTGTAAGTATTCAAATGGTAAATCACGAAATAGGAACTATACAGAGAATTAAAGAACTAGTAGATGTTGTGAAGTCAAATAATCCTAGAACAATATTTCATACAGATGCAGCCGACGCCTATGGCTGGGTACCTATTGACGTGGAGAAATTTAATATAGATATGTTAACAATTAGTAGTCATAAAATTCACGGACCACGTGGAGTTGGTGTATTATATGTTAGAGATGGCGTTGAATTAGAGCCTCCACTGAGAGGATAATTAAGTGTTGAAAAATTATGGCCTGGTGTTGAAAATGTACCTTTAATAGCTGGCTTTAAAAGAGCAGTAGAGATCATGTTTAGAAATTTTGATTATAGAGTAGACTACGTGAGGAGCCTCAGAGATAGACTCATAGATGGTGTTTTGAGATTTGTTCCGGACGTTATTATTAATGGACCTAGAGGTGATATGAGAGCGGCTAATAATGTTAATGTAAGTTTTCTATATGTAGAAGGTGAGGCTTTAACAGTAGAATTAAGTACTCGTGGAATTTATGTTTCAAGTGGTAGTGCATGTACTAGTAGGGTATTAGAGCCAAGCCACGTTTTACTAGCCATTGGTAGAAAACATGAAGAAGCACATGGTAGTATATTATTTAAATTATCACATTATCACACAAGAAAAGATATAGATTACACACTAGAAGTTATACCAAAAGCCGTTGAGAGATTAAGAACTATAAGTGCGTGGAGAAAAACACATCAAGATTTTTAAGTAGAAACATCACTTTTAGATAGAGAATTGCAAATACATATCTAATGATATATCTAGCTAGTATGAGATATAAAATATCGAGTTAGAATATAAGATCTGATCAAAGGTATTTTTATTATGGTATATGGTAGATGAAAAGAGTTTTAAATCCCAGATCTATTCTAGCAATTAGTTTTATAAAATACTGGATTAATAATAGAAATTTAATTTCAAGTATATAATTTAAATTTGGGTGTAGTTAAAGTGACTAGGTATCGTGTTATTGTAGATAGGGTTGCTTGTATAGCTTGTGGTGCAGCTCCTGCAACATGTTCAGAGATTTTTGAGTTAGGACCTGATAACGGGAAAAACAGAATTGTCGAAAAATTCAATGTGAGAACATACGAGAATATCTCAATAGGAGAGATATCAGGAGAGCTCTATGATTGCGCAAAAACAGCCGCAGAGATCTGTCCTGTAAGTGCAATAAAAATTGAGGATATTAAAGAGTAGTATAAATGCGAGATAAATGAGTTGTTGTTTTTTACTACGTATATTAAGCAGAATTCGTTTCTTGGGTTATATTGATGCGAGGAGAACTTATTAATGAACTTATAGATAGGTTTTTAAGCTGGATGTTCCATGTAGAGGATGTTTCAAGGAGACTTAGAATTTCACATATAAGTAGAGAAGATGGATTAGTTCTTGCATCTCTATCTTATTACATTGCATTAATGGGAGGTAGAGTTTTTATTGATGCTGGTGCTGGAGCTGGTTACTCTACGTCGTGGATACTATATGGAGTTTTAAAAACAATTAGTCGAGAAAAGATCTTTTTATATGCGATTGAGAGAGATCTACACAGATATAGTTATTTAAAAGAAAATATTGAAAAATTGAAAGAATTATTATTTAAAGAGACTTCTCAAGTAGAGGTAAACGCGTTAAATATGGATGCCATAGAATTCCTCGAGAACGCGGAATTTAAAATAGACATGATCTTCGTGGACATAGATAAGAGACAATACATTGATGTCCTTAAACTCTTACCTAAAAAACTCAGCGAGATAGGTATAGGGATCTTTCACAACGCTATAGAACCAGGTCTTGATAATAGGGCTAAGGAGTTCTTAGAGAAACAAGATCAATTAATCCACCATGTAATTCCAACTCGCTTAGGATTATTAATAGTGAAGAAAACTACTTAATGTATGCTCTTATAGCTAAATTTAACATTTCTCAGTATTTCTTAAAATTACTCTAAGTTAACTTTTAATTGCAATCAAGAACACTATTACTTATTTACACTCCCTAGAATTCCAGCGAATTTTCCACGGTAGATTTAGCTAGAGGCTCAACTTCTTCTGGCATATAGAGGTCTTCTAGAAGTTCTCTAACTCTTTCTTCTATCTCAAGTATAATCTCTCTTTTATGGTGTATATTATATTCTTTTTTAAACGTAGTGAGTATTATTATGTAAAATTCTAGGTAAGTTTATGAGGAGTCATTTATGAATTTTTATATGTTCTCTTTTTTCATTTATTTATCTTAACAGGCTTATGAATTAAATTGAGCAGTTATATAATGATCTATGCAGGACTACACAAGTGCTTTAAAGAGAAGTACATGTAATTGCCATTAAAAATATTTAAAATCTATCTCTATCATTTTAACTATATTTGAATAACTCATGTAATCTGATCTTTAGATCTTTTATTCCTATTAGTGAAGTGTAGAGTATAGTTGTGTATTCTAGTAGCGTTAATATTAAACTGTAAAATGCATAGTATTCATCTATATATATGTTTATTGAAAATGCTTTTACAACTTTAATGATCGTGTTGTTAGGTTTCTCTATGTGTACTCTAAACCACCAGTCAACTGGGAATATGAAAAACCATGCTCCTATATAGAGTGCTAGTAATATGTAAAGTCCTTTCAGAGATTTTTTCACTTCTCTAGCTACTCCCACAGCTAGTAGACCTATGAGGAGTGTTAAGTACTGGTAGTTTACTCTCCAATATGTAGTTGTGAAGAGGAGGTAGTAGAGTAGAGTATTTAAGTATATGTCTTGTCTTCTGAGAGTATATAGTACTAAGAGTGGTAGTAGAATTAGTGTAAAAATATACCAGTATTCTATGAGCCATAGTGTATCTATACCGTAAACTCTGTGTATTAGTGTTGCGAGTGAAGATACTCCATTGAATGAGTATGCTAGTGGCTCAACGTAATTTGGTCTTAGCATATATAATGTGTCTTTTAATTTGAGAAGTGAAGTTGGACATGTTACTAGTATAGGTGAGAGTGTTAATAATGTGCCAACTATGAAGCCCATTAGTGTGTTCTTGAATAAGTCTCTATGCTGAGTTAATAGTATTGCTAATCCGAGTATTGAGAATAATATGTTTTGTTTTGTTAATAGTGATAATGCTATTAGTACACCGGCTACTCCAGGCCTCTTCTTCTCGAGTAAAATTAGTCCAGCGAGTAGTAGAGCTAACGCTATTTGATCAAACATTCCATAAATACTTGAAGTATATATTACAGCTGGATTTAAATAGTAGAGGACTACTAAGAGTATTCTGCGAGTTATAATATAAATTAATAATGCTACTAACATGTCGAAAACTATAAAGACCGATTTAAGAACTAAAATCCACATCTCAGATACATAGACAAAATAGTGGCCATTAACCCAGAAAGCACTGTAGTCTGGGTTAACTACGTGTACTAATAAGCCTAGGATATAGGCTAATACCGGGCCATAGAGATATGGCCAATTATAAGGCCACATCTCCTCACTAAATGCAGCAGCATAATTATAAAAGCAAAATCCATGTCTTTGAATAGTTTTAGCGAAACCTGCAAATTGAACAATATCAGAACCACTAGAAAAGGGTGCGAGAATAATTCTCACAATTAAACCTACTAGTAGAATAATTGTGAAAAATAGTTCATTTGACTTAATCTTCTTCAATTATTTTTACACCGCTCTCTATTAAACCTCTTATATGACTTTAAAATATTTTTCGGGATATTATTTAAGAATTATGTGTTAATTTAAGTTATCTTAGATGTTTACTAAAATTAATAGTGTTTTATATGGATTATAGTATTTAGCTCTCTATTGCTATAAAGTGTTCTTGGTGAGGTATTCTTGAAGAAAATCGTGTTTACGGAGAGGGCGCCTAAGCCTATAGGGCCTTATAGTCAAGCTATTTGTGTTAATGGCTGGCTTTATGTGTCAGGGCAAATACCACTAGATCCCGTTACGGGTGATATTGTGAGAGGAGATTTTAAAGTTCAAGTTGAGAGGGTTTTAGAGAATATAAGGGCTATTGTGGAGTCTACTGGTGGTAGATTGGAAGATGTTGTTAAGGTTACTGTGTATTTGAGAGATATAGGTAGATTCTCAGAGTTTAATGAAGTGTACTCTAAGTACTTCCCTAGAGATCCTCCGGCCAGGAGTGTTATTGGGGTTTCAAGTTTACCTAGAGGAGTAGAATTAGAAATTGATGCAGTAGCCTATGTGGGGAATTGTTAAAGCTCTGTAATCACTTTTTCTTCTTATTACTTTTACTTTCTCTTCCTCCAGATCTCTTTACATATTTACTTGTTTTCTTCGAGGATATGTGTGTATAAGCTAAGTAACCTCCAATGCTCACAGTTAACACGGCTATTACAATGATTCCTAATACTAGTTCACTGGGTATTCCTGTTGTCTCAGCTGGTGGAATATATGATAGTATTTCCTGGACGATTTCACCTTGTAGAGTAGTATTAGCTTCAATTACACCTACTTGACTCATACCGTGATACACTGGGATTTCACTACTAGGTTCTCTACACGCTAAATTAAGCCAGAAGGCTTCATCCTTGACTTCTCCAATAACAATACCTAGTAAATATGTATTGTTTTTTAAGATATATGTTTGTGGAACATAGCCTAGAACGCTTTGAATGCTTTGAGCGCCGGGTAGTTTAGCAATATCAAGTATAGATTTACCTAAATTTCTATAGCACTCGGAATACTTATCAATATAGCAAAATATATAGTTATGTTTAAATGTAGTGTCAAAGAAGTCATGTAAATTCCTACAGTGTGGGCACGTTGATTCACCATAAGCATAGAATATTACGTTATTATTACTTAAACACGTGTTACTTGGATTCTCGCTTACTACTATTTGTAATAAACCTATTGCTATGGAAAACACTACGAGTAAGAGTCCTATGTGTTTTAATAAAAACAATTTAGACACAGAGTTCACCACGTAACTCACTTATAGTATTTATGTTAAACTCTTATATTTCTCTAGCGATAATTTCACCCTAGTATACGTAATACCCATATAAAGGTGTTTACCATGGGTTTTTCTGGTTTTAAAATAGTCCTCACAGGAGATGAGGGCTTAGTTAGTACATATCACCACACTTACTTAGGCTTTGCCTCAGGTCTACCCATGGATGTATTTCCAGCAGTTCTTGGCGATTTAATATTCCCCACTAAGAGCGGTAAACACGGTAGATTGCTTACTTCTCAATATGGTTTATGTAAAATAGAAGCAGCATTAATAGATAGTGGTTTTAGTAGAGAAGATGTAGCTATAGTTGACCCAAGGAGGCTAGATGAGGCTATAGGTCCTGAAACTAGAGTTATTGGTGTAAGTGTGCTTGATCCTCTGGGCTTAAACTATGGGACTATGTTATTGAGAACTGTGTTAAGGCTTATGGGTATTGAAACAAGGCTTCAATCATATATGTCATGGGCTACTATGAAGATACTAGAACACCCGGTTATTAAGAAACACAGGGAGAGAATTAGAGTCATAGTGGGAGGTCCTGGAGTCTGGGAGATTATAGATTCTGGTTTGCAGAGTAGACTTGGAATAGATACTCTAGTTGAGGGTGAAGGTGAACTTGTAGCTCCAAGTCTTTTTAAAGAGGCTATTAAAGGTGTCGAGTTGCCGAGATATGTAAAAGGTCCTCCAGTGCCAGTTGAAAAAATACCTATTATTAAAACTCCTTCACGTGGATTAGTAGAAATTAGTAGGGGGTGTGGTAGGGGCTGTAAATTCTGTAATCCAACATTATTAATGTATAGAATTATACCATTAGAGAATATTCTGAGAGAAATAGCAGTTAATGTCCTTGGAGGTGAGAATAAAATAACACTACACTCAGAGGATTTTTTACGCTATGGCTCTATGAGCTTAGAACCTAGTGATGAGAGAGTTAAGAAGCTATTAGAGACTATTGTGAAATTTCCAGGGGTTGAAGAGGTTTCAGTGGATTTTACTACGCCTTCAACTGTTATGCAGAACCCTAAATTAGTGAGAGAATGTGGTGAGATTTTAGGATTTACGAGTGATAAGTTCTCTATAATAGAAATTGGTATTGAGAGTGCTAGTCCAAGGGTAATTAAGCTGATTGCGCCTGGTAAACCTAAGCCCTTTAAGCCTGAGGAGTGGCCGCGTGTAGTTGAAGACTCTATTAACATATTAAATGAAGCTGGCTGGTGGGTTTGTGCAACAATAATCACGGGTCTCCCGGGTGAGAGAGTTGAAGATATTGAAATGAACTTGAGGCTTATAGAGAGACTTGAATCTTATAATGTATTTATACATGTACTTCCATTTATACCATCAGGTAGTTTAAGGAGAACAAAGGGTTTAAAGACTTGTGATATACTCTTAATGAACGAGAATAGTTTAGAGTTAATTGCAGTAGCAACTTATGATGCTATTAAGAAAATTAAAAACCTCTCACCTAAACTTGTTGCACAAGCACCACTAGGAGTTAGGCGACTACTAGGCTCACTACTATACTTCGCCTGTATAGTAGGTTTAAGAAGACTGCAGAGGGGGTTTAGGGAGATAAATAGTATTCTTACGAAATTCACGTGTGAGGTGTAGGAGCGTGATTGGTACTTATGTAAATATTTTACTTTCTAAAAGTACTTGATGCAAAGTCTTTCTACACTCTAAATTCTCAATAGTACACTTATCTACTACTACATCATATTGTTGTTTTAATACTATAATATCGCTTTCACTCAGTGATTGCGGGGTTATGAGAATACAGGTGTCAAATAGGGGTTTATACTTCTCTGCCTGTTTAATAGCTTTTTTAAGCCATGTTTTAATAGGACCTTGTTTACACTCAATAGCAATTCTCTTATTTAATGTTTCAACTAGTATATCTGGTTTTATACCATTCAACATTCTCTCTAAGTATACTCTTATAGACTTCTCTCTGCAATCATATTCAACTATTAGATTACGCCACTCAATACTCTCACTACTACAAGCTCTCTTACAGATATCATTAAGTCCTCTAGTATTAATTATTTGACAATGCTCTCTGAGAACACTATCTAATATCCAGTATATAAAGCCCAGGTATTCTTGTGCATACTCGAGCCAAGCATCTTTTATCCTCTTATAGAAACTATATATGTGTGCTACTTTAGCTTTTAGAAATACTTCATAGTATTTTATAGATCTCTCGGGGCATTTACATATTGGAATACACCAAGATCTCCTTAAAACAGCAATACTCTCAATTAGAGTATCTATTCTTGGAAAACCAGTAGACACGTAGTCTAAACACTCACTGCGACCAGTGTAGTAAATTCTTTTCGAAGACGAATTTATTTTAAATAACTCGCTATAGTATTCTTCACTCCTAGTAACAATACACATGTCAACATAGTCTTCTCCGAGAGCTTTGAGATTTAAAGTGTACTCTTTAAATTCACCATTATATCTTAATTCACTAAGAACTCTTATTGGTAGTGATGATGTGTGAATAAACTTATTACTACTAGGGGTTTTTAAAAACACTGCAAAATCTCTGCTTTCACGTATTATAACGTAGTCACCATAAATACCTCCAAGCCACTTCCAGCTCAGTTAGAGACACCTCAAACTTCTACTCTACACTACTAGTTTTTATTTTACTTATTATGAACTTCAAGTGTCTTAGTCTCTTCTCCTCGTAGAATAATAATAGTAGTGAGATTAAAGATGCAGATGTAACCACAACACCAGCTAAGTCCACGTCTACGATGCCTACTAATAGTAGTAATGTGACTAGTGAGCCTCCAATAGCCGTGAAGGTTGTAGATAACGCGAAGCCCTTTATGTGTAGTGATCTCGGTAAAAGCTCGGCTATGTGAGCGTTAATAGCTGTGTCAAAAAAGGGGTAGATTGGTATTTGCCATAGTATTAATGGGATAAGACCAGTTGTCTTTGTAAAAGACCAGTAGAGTATAATATAGCTTATAATTGCCGGTATTAAGGTCTTAGTAGATCCATATTTATCTACGAGTTTACCGGCGAGAATTCTAGCTAAAGGCGATGTTATTGCTCCCCCGGAATATGTTAATCCGTAGAGTAAGTAGTAAAACCACTCACTATAACCTGGTATTAGGGCTTTAAGCTCATTGTTTATTTTAACTGGTGCATATGTGTAGAGTAGTTCACGGGTAAATACTACTAAGCAGAGAGCTAAGAGAACATATTTTAATAGCTTAAAAAGACCTATATTTGAATTGTAAAATTGCTCCTCAATACTTGGAGTATAATACTCATAGTAGATGATGTAAGAGATAGTTATAAACACAGCTATTATAGTATAAACTAACCACACACCTCCAACAGCGTAGAGTGGGCCTGTTAAGAGAGAGCCTATTAAAAAGCCTACTCCAGAACCCATAGTGAATATGCCATATTCACGGCCTAAGTTACGAGTAGTCCTCGAAAACACGGTTTTGAGTATAATAGGCCATGTAATAGCCCAAGGGAAACTTGTAGCAGAGAGCACGAGTGCTACTATAAATGGATCTCTTGGAAACACGCTGATAATTAATAATGGTGTAATTAAAAGACCTAGGAGAATTGCCTTTTTCTCACCTAGAAGGAGGGCAATGGGATTTGAAAATATAGCTAGTAGTGTAAACAACCAGTTAGCACCTGTAAACAAGTACATGGATTTAATACCTCCACCAAGCTCTACTGTAATATAACGTGTAGAAAATGCAAAGAACAATCCCCACCCGCAGAGATTGATAATGAGAGCTAGAGAATATGCAAGTCTAGCTCTCTTAACACTAATAGGGCTGATAGTGCTGAGTGTAGTCTTCATAGATTATGCAGCCTCTGAAACCCCTAGTTGGGGGATGTAAGTAAGCTCTAAAATCATATAGAGAGCGTCTAGGAGGTAAAAAATGAGAAGGATTAATGTTACAATAGCCAAATAGAAGTGTAAAGTATTAGAGCTAAAATTGTGTTTGATATGTTGAATAATAAAGCTATCTTCGCGAAGTCTATGAATGTTGTTTTAAAGCCTCTGTTATCTAACATATGTACAGCTACAATGTTTGCTCCACTACCTATATAGGTGTAGCCGCCTCCAGCTGTTAAACCTGATAAACCACCCCATACTAGTATTATTGGATCTACTCCTATCCTCGTAGCTATAGAGTCTATTATTGGTAGAAGTGTTAGTGTTACAGGTATATTTTCTATAAAAGCTGATAGTGTTACTGAAATAGCAAATAATATTAAGCCTAAAGCAACTACATTTACACCTATATTTCTCATCACATAATTTGCTATGACATCTGTAACTCCATATTTCTTTAGAGAATTACTCAGTAGGAAAATTGCTACTAGGAATAGGGGGAGTTTATAGTTAAAACCCTCTCTAATAGACTTCTTAATACAATTAAAATCTCTGTGTAAAACTAGCCTTGTCAAATATAATCCTATTAACGCTACTAGGCCTGTTACTACTAGAGGTATTTTTAACTCTCTTCTTAAACTTAGTAGAATTATTTTAATAAATAAGAATATTGTTGTTTCTAGAATAAACTCCTTGTCTACGTTATAATTCACTATTTTATTCACATCTAATCGTCTTCCCTTCAAGTATTTAAAATTATATAATACGTGTAGAGCTATTGCTATAATCATTGGAATAAGTATTATAAAGAACATTGACGGCTTAGACTTATATATAATGAAATCCGTAAATGCGAGATTATAGTGTCCAGCAATTATGATAGCGGGAGGGTCCCCTATCATTGTGGCTGAACCAGACATTCCAGCAGCAAGAGCCATGCCCACAAGCAATTTCCTCACGTCTAAGCCAAGTGTAGTGGCAATTTCGAATGCTATTGGCGCAAATATGAGTACTGTAATAGCGTTTTCAAGTATGAGACTAACAATACCGCAGAGTAATATTGAAATGTAAAGTAGTAATAAGGCATTTTTAGTTCTACTCATCATTTTATAAGTAATCCACTTAGCAAAACCAGAGATCTCTAGTATTACGCTGTAAATACTCATACACATGATTAAACCTATAACATCCCAATCAACAAGTGTCACTAATTCCTCGAAAAGAATAGCACGAGTAGCTAAGAGAACAGCTATTACAATAACAGCTATTATATGTCTCTCAACACCTAGAGTTATTAAAACCACGGTCATAATAAATAATACTGTAACAGCAACTTGGTAATACAAATACCCATCCCTCTCTTAAGCACAATATGTACTCACTATAATTACTTCAATACGAGCATTAGTTTTTAAATTCCAAATCATCTATACTAGAATTTCTAATAACCACTAAGATATGTTTTTGACACTTATTTCAATAGGGAAAGTGACAAGTAAAATTATTATAACACATAGCTAGTACAATATCGACTATAGTAGCAGAGACTATAGTAAATTATACTATTGTAAGTGTAATAGCAGTAGAAGCATTAATAATTGGATTTGCCAAGGTATGTATTTAGAAGGGGTATTTTTAACCTAAACTTCTAGTTTTATTCCTCCTCACGCAGTTAGATTTCGGCATTATATTGTGTAGTGCTTTTAACTAGTATTTATTTATACTATTAACTGGTGGGGTTAACATTGTTTAGTAAGAGGATCACGGAGATAGCGCAAGTAGTTGAGAGTATAGTTAATACTCCAAGTTATGTGATTTATGGTGTAACTTCTGGAGGGCTTATTTTATATGGATCAACTGAGAGCGGAGTATTAGACCTTTACGTTGTAAACCCCTCAACTGGGCTTAAGGCTAAGGTAGCTAAGGGTATACATTTACATGCGCTAGCTCATCCAGTATCAGATTACGTGGTTTTTACTAGAGATGTGAGTAGAGGCTATGAGCTCTGCAGAGTCTACGCTGTAAATATTAGAAGTGGAGAGTTGATTGATGTATCTAGTTCACTACCACCTCAAAGAGTAACTGGGCTGGCTTTTAATGGAGAATATATTGCGTGGTCTGGTGCTAGTGGTGAAGAAGCAGGTATTTACTTAGCGAGGCTTAAAGGAGAACCTGAATTACTTGTTAAGACTAAGGGGCGTGAGTTTGTATCAGATACTAATGGTAAACTCATAGTTGGCTATGGTTTTCTCCGAGGAAACCCATTCTCTACAGAGCTCTTTATTCTAAATACTACTACACGGGAGTTTAGAGTTTATACTCCAAGAGAGGGGAGTACCTCAGTAACACCTAAAATTAGAGAAAACAATGTTCTCTTTGCCAGTGACTATGAGGATCTAGATAAGCAGAGACTATATTTACTCAACTTAGAGACAAATGAAATTAGATCAGCTATACCGGAAGGAAGCGATCTCTACGAGTTTGAGCCCGTAGAATACGTTGACTATGGGTGGAGTAGTGATGGAGTATTCTGGGCTATAGCTAAGAAGCAGGGTAGATCACATATTTTCGTCGACAACAAGTTTGTAGGTTTAGAATCTGGTTTTATATCCTCTGCTATATTACATGGTGAATATGTATATGTAGTTCACTCCTCACTTAAAACACCACCGAGAATAGTGGCTATTAACTCGAAGAGTAGAGATGTTAGAGTTATTATTAGTGAGCGGTTATCAGAAGACATTATTCAGAGATTTGGAAGCGTAAAATTCGCGGAGACAACATCTTCAGACGGTGTTACTGTGCCAATATTTATCTTAGAGTCAAAGCTAACTGGTAAACCTGGACCAGTAGTAATATATCCTCATGGAGGACCATGGTCTGAAGTAGCTGACTCATGGTCTCCGATAATAGCTACTCTCGCAGCACTAGGATATCACGTAGTAGCACCTAATTTTAGGGGTTCTACTGGTTATGGTGAGAAGTTTAGGAAAATGGATATTGGTGATCCAGGCGGAGGAGACATGGAAGATGTAGTTGCAGCCGCTAACTGGGCTATTGAGTCTGGTCTCGCTGAGAGTGGGAGATTAGCTATTGTAGGTTATAGTTATGGGGGCTATATAGTACTAATGCAGCTCACTAAGAAACCAGATTTGTGGAGGTGTGGTGTTGCAGGTGCACCTGTAGCTGACTGGGAGGAGATGTATGAGCTTGCAGACGCATACTTTAAGAGGTTTGAAGAAGTCCTCTTTGCAGGTAAGAGAGAATTGTTTAAAGAGAGATCTCCAATAAACTATGTCGAGAATATTAAAGCACCACTATGTATCATACAACCTCAAAATGACTCTAGAACACCACTAAAACCAGTATTGAAATTTATACAGAAACTAGTAGAGTATAATAAAACATTTGAACTCCACGTAGTCCCAGACATAGGACACACTATAAGTTTAGATAGGAGAGCATTAGCAAAATTCCTTTTCTATACCGCACTATTCTTAGAGAAATACCTTTCTACTTAAAAAAGTAAGCTTTATAATTATAAATAAACGCGTCTTTTATGCTTAAAAACTAGTGTAAGCGGCTTCTACGTGTGGTGTGTCTTTAACTACTCTTAATATAATGCTTGTAACAGATCTCTTAATATAAGGGTTTTTAAGCAACTTCTTAATGAAATTATCAAGTTCACTAACTGATTTAAATGCACTAATAAATGCTACATCATATTCTCCTGTTATATCATAAACTGCTTTGATATTAGGTTCTTTACTTAAAGCTTCTTCAACCTCAACAATATGTGCACCATCAACTTGTAGTAGTGTGAGTGCGTAAACATCATATCCTAGTTTTTGATAATCTACTAGTATAGTGTAATTTCTAATAAATCCACTCTTCTCAAGTCGCCTAATTCTACTATGTATTAGCGATGGTGATTTCTTCACTATTTTTGAGATTTCACGTATACTTAACTTCACTTAACTTCGAATTCTTACTTAAAGCTCTGAGAATCTCGAGATCTAAGCTGTCTACTTTCTGAGAGTAGAGGTCTGAACACATAAAGTAACACCTCACAACTGGTTTTCATAAATAACTAGACAATCGTCCATAATATTATTACCTTGTTGCTTAAAAACTGTACATGTCTCCTAAATCACTAAGTGTACAGTTGACTGGTGAATAGGTGAATTTAATTGGCTACTAATGTGAATGGTATTAAATGGGTTGAAGTACATTATACAGACCTAGTTGGTAGACTTAAAACAATCTCTACTAGTTTTAGTAATGATATTGTTGTAAGTGTTGATGGTAGTAGTATTGGTGTTGAACGAATAGAAAGTAGCGATGTTCTCGTAGTTGGAGACTGTGAGACACTTGTAAAATTACCTTGGAGTAATGAGTGGGGTAGGATTATTGGTAATATCCATAAGGATAGGAGAAATACCCACTTACTTGACTCAAGGAGTATTGCTCAACGTGTTGAAAAATATTCATTAGAAGAATTTGGGCTTAGACCAATTGTAGGTGTTGAATTAGAGTTTTTCTTATTTAGAGATATTAATGTAGATTATAATTCACCATTATCACTTAGATGTATAATTAAACCTATAGATAGATCTATTAAGGGTGTTATTACAGGTTATCACACAGTTAACAGTGACTTAGATTCTTATAGAAGTGAACTTGCTGAGGTGTTGTCAAGACATTTTAATGTTAGTGTTAAGTGTCATCACCATGAAGTAGCATCTAGTCAAATAGAACTTGCAGTAGAGTATAATAGCCCACTTAGAGTAGCTGATAATATACAGACAGCTAAGTATGTAGCTAAGAAGTTAGCTGAGTTTAAAGGGGTTAAAGCGTGTTTTACACCAAAACTAATACCAGGTGAAAATGGGTCTGGGTTACACGTACATGTTAGTTTGTGGAGGGGTTTTGAGAACGCCTTCCATGATCCTAGTGATAAACATGATCTTAGTCAAATAGCACGCTATTTTATAGGTGGACTTTTACATCACGTTAGAGCACTCTCAGCTATAGTTGCACCCTCTGTTAATAGTTATAGGAGGCTTATACCGGGATATGAGGCTCCAGTATATACGTATTGGGGTTTTGGAAATAGAAGTACATGTGTAAGAGTCCCCTCCACAGCTACAACTAACTCTACTAGAATAGAGTTTAGGCCACCAGACCCCACTACAAACCCCTATTTAGCCCTCTCATCAATAATTATGGCTGGTTTAGATGGTATTAGGAAATCTATTGATCCCGGAGATCCTTTAGATACGTGTGCTTATAACCTAGTAAAAGTGCCTAGAGAGAGGAGACTACCAACATCACTACTAGAAGCTCTAGAAGAACTTGAAATAGATAATGAATTCTTAAAACCAGTATTCCCAAGAGAATTAATAGAGAAATACATTGAAGTTAAAAGAGTTGAATATATCGAAGTATCACAACACCCATCTATAATTGAACTATTAGTTTATAGCTAATTCACATAAAACAATCTATAATAGTATTAATAAATAATTACTTAGACCTTTATTCTCAATTTTACTCACCAATAAATCCAGGCGTTTTAAGCCATCGTGAGATCGACCTTAACAATCAATTTTCCTAGGTATTGTTCTAGATTGAAATTCTTCTGTTCTCAACAAGAAGACTATTTATAGTCGTTATAAAAGCATAAGGTAGTGCCTAATGATAGAATATTTTTAACCCCCTCTAATATATAATGTTTGTACGTGGTGAAAAAATGTCTTCTGAGGAAATAGAAAAGGAGATAAGATCTATACCTTTACACTTAACAACTTTAGACAAAATGATAATAGCTCACATGGTCATAGGGGGCATTATTTCTGGCTTTTTAATAGAATATTTAACTACAGGCTATATAGATAATATACCGAAAAGCTTTATTACTACAGTAATTATAGCGATCTTAACTGTTCTCTCAGGCTTAACTTATTATATAATACTTAAAAGGAGGTTTGAAAAAGCTGGGTGATATTATATGGTTGGAATCCTACCAATAGTAGTATTCGCAATATATTTGGCTATTTATGTTTCACTACCATACATAGCATTGAAGAGAGGAGGAAGAGGTGTAGCAGAGTATTTAGTAGCTAAAGGGACCCTTGGAAAAATCCCCGCCATCTTTACACTTATTGCAACATATGTTAGCGTATATGGTTTCATAGGATATGCGGCAGCTGTCTATACTGCTGGATATGACTGGCTACTTGTCGATCTAACATATAACTGGTTTATTCTTGTACCTATGACTGTTCTCTTAGGTTTCAGAGTTTGGAAACTAGCTAAGATACATAACCTTATCACGCCAGGAGATTTTATAGCTCTAAGAACAGGTTCAGATATTGCACGTCTAATATATGCTATCTTAGTCTTCTGGGCTGCCTCATTCTACATAGGTATACAATTTATAGCACTCTCTGGAACAGCTAGTGCGTTAACTGGAATCTCTTATCACGTATTCTTAGTAGTATTTGCTATTGTCGCTGTAGTCGCAATATTCATAGGAGGTTTACGTGGTGTAGCTTATACTGATACTTTTAACGGTATACTATTCTTATCTGTACTCGCAATATTCATAGGTTTCTTAATAAGTCGATGGGGGAGCTTAAATATCAGTGAAGCTCTTCGTAATCCTATATTCCAAAGAACTCTACCAACTCAGTACTTTGTAACTGCATATCTCATAGCAATAGCATGGCCTGTTCTAGTACCTCATCTTTGGATAAGATATCATGCTATAGAACGTAGAGACACTATTACTACTAGTATTCTGAGTTATGCGCTGGTTTGGGCTGTATTATATTGTATTATGCCATATATCTTAGTAATGACATTTGCAGCGTGGTGGGCTACTCCGCCTAAAGTGACTGTTCCCGAAGAATATGTAGCAAGATTTTTCTCAGAGCTCATTGGACCTGCAACTGCAACAACGGCATTTTTAGGTATATTAGGAGCTGGCATTTCTACAGCCGACTCTATAATCCAAACATGTGTTGCTACATTGTATAGGGACATTTTAGAAACTATAGTTAAACCTATTGCAAAATGGCCTGAGAAAAAGAGAGAATTGCTGGCGAGATCTATGACTATAGTTGTTATATTATTCGCCATGATGGCGGCATATGCCCCTGCTCTGCCAATAATAAGGATAGGTGTTCTCTTCATTTGGCCTCTCTATTCAATACTAGCAATTACAGTTATTCTCGCGTTATTCTGGAGAAGGGTTAATAAATACGGGTTTATTGCAGGATTATTAGTTGGGTCAATATCACAACTATTATTACAATTTGTCATATGGCCTACATGGCCACATAATCCATGGTATTTATGGGAAGGTGCCTTGCCAACAATCATAGCTGGAATAGCCACGGTAATAGTTTCATTAATAACACCGCCGCCTCCTAAAGATATCATAGAAAAATTCTATCGCGAATAGTTTTTAATATTTTAACTCTTTTTCAATAAACCCCCTCTTTATTCACGTAACTCCATATTCTCGGTATTAATCCTCTAACGCCAAATAATGGATAATAAAGTGTTTTAATGCAATTATTTTAATTTAAGAGCAAGAGGGACGTGTTGAGAAAAAAGATTTATATTTGTGGTAATTTTTCTATTCCATATCTTTTTAATATTTCTAGCATGGTTTTATCTAGCTCTTTTTCAATATCTGGCGGTAATGGTTCTACAATGTGTTCTTTTAATATTTTTTCAACATATTCTTTAGCTACTATATTCAGAGTTTTAGAGCCACATTTCTTCCACATGTATGTGGTTGTTTTATCTAGGATTTTTGGTATGAAGTGTTCTTTCTTCCACCACTCACGTGTGTGTTTATATTTTAAGAAATGTCCTCCTGGACCAACTTCTTCGATTAGCCAATCAGCTAATGTCTCAACGTCTACATGTATACCTCTTGCAAATCTAAGAGCTGAACCAGCAATATCGTCATCTATAACGAGTTTAATTGGGCTAATAGCGTTTTCCTCTAGTAACATCCCAGCTCCTATCGCTATATCTAATCCGGATAAAGTAGCTATTAAGGCGCCAAAAGCTGATTCTAAAGTTGCCTGTGGATCAACTGTTTTAGCATCACTAGACATAATCCAGTGTGAACTTGGAACACCATAGAATTTTGCAATTTGCGAGAACGCTGCAGCCATAAGTCCAACTTCTATATAACCAGTACACGCTGTTGCATATCTCTGGTCAAATACACATGCAGAACCACTATAAATTATAGGTGTACCTGACTTTGTAAACTGTGCAATAACAACTCCGGATAAGAACTCTGCGTTTGCCTCTACAATAGCACCTGCAAGTGTGGCAGGGGCAGGCGCCCCTGTCTGCGGCATTTGGATG
>Ga0080004_1146476_pt1 | contig 20952 bp, 29 predicted proteins | sample WasSprMetagenome_FD_69207 | JGI IMG/M metagenome (GOLD analysis project Ga0080004, IMG submission 69207) | Sulfidic aquatic microbial communities from Washburn Spring, Yellowstone National Park, USA - WS (SPADES assembly) (version 2) | ecosystem: Environmental > Aquatic > Thermal springs > Hot...
TAAAAGAAGTTACTAAACTACTAAAAAACGAGAGAAAGATCAATAATTATGACTTAGATGAGCATACTCTTAAAAAAATTATCTGAACTACTGGGCGTGTCCAACTGTTATTTGCTATTTATAAACTTTAAAGCTACACTTATAAGTAATCTAGGAAGAGTTTACGAATTATTGGACACGCCCCTGAACTACTCAAAACCTTTAACAATCTCCTACAAATCTATGTTTAAGAAGTTTCAGTATATCGATTACTCCTTCACCATCTTCTCTTGGAGATAGATAATCAACTATTTCTTTAACAGCTTGATCTGCGTTTGAGGGGGCAGCCTTAAAATCAGCATTCCTAAGCATCTCAACATCTATCTCCGAGTCACCTATCGCAGCTACAAATCCTTTAAACCTCATCAATCTCAATAATTCATTCAATCCAACAAATTTATCAATATTCTCAGGCAGAAGTAATATCGAGCCTTTATTATTTAGAACCTTATATTTTACTCCAAGTCTAGAAGCAATCAATCTAATACTTTCCATACACTCACTACATGATAAATTCACTGTATTCTCTTTAGGGATAATACATCCAAGTCTCTTTACTTCGTTAATGAATAAACGCCATCTTTCATCAACTAGAACTCTATACCCCCCTGTTGAGAGAATCCAGATTGAAATGCCTGATTCACAAACCCATCCATCAAATATGTTTCTTAGATCCTCTCTAGATTCAAGATATCTTCTATCTCTTCCAGTGGCGAGTATTAGTATCCATCCATCTTTCTTAAACTGTAAGAGCATACTTCTTAATTCTCTAGATAGTCTATCTTCTCCACCTTTTGTGAGTGTTCCATCAAGGTCTAATACTAAAGCCTTATTCGATTTCAATCTCTACTCCTTTTCTATGGAACTCTCTAGAGAGTTTGTTTATTATCCATTTTATCTTCCGCTGGTTTACAATGTGGAGTAGTAGGTTAACCTCTGTTCTATCGTCTGTCTTGCTGATCGAGATTATTCTAGGATCTTCAAAAAGCTCTGGTCTAAGTTCATTTAATGCTTCCATCACGGTTTCTTCAGCTTTCTCAAGCGTAGATTCTTTAAAGATTATCTTTAATTCTATTGATGTTGGCATCGTTGATGATTTATTTATTATTGGATATTTAAGGAAGAATTGGTTTGGGATTATTATCCGCTCACCCTCAATAGATACAAGCTCTACATCCTGACTATTTATAGATAATACTCTCCCAGAAATCCTTCCAATCTTTATGAAGTCTCCTTCGCTGAATGGTCTTCTTACTCTTAAATAGATTTCTCCCGCATAATTTGAAAATACATCCCTCATACTTATCAATATGATTATGAATATTCCAATGGATATACCTGTCAATACAACTACATCTAAGCTTAGTATACTGAACGCTATGACCACACCTAGAACGATGAGAAAGTACCTTAAAATCTCAGCAAATTTTGAGGCAAAAGCATGTCCGAACTTACTTAGATTCTTTGTTATAATCTTCCTCAATCTTAAACCTAGAAACATTGCTAGGACTATTGAGAGCAGTGCAAATACTATTCTTATTATAAGAGAATATTCTTCTGGAGTCAACCTCCACCCTCCTTAATCTTCCCTAGGATGCTTCTAATATCTTTATCTAGACAAGAAACACATACTATATCACCGACTTGTATATTTTCTATGGGGCCAGCTCTCACCTTATTGTCGATAGATACTATGAAGAAGGGTGAATCATTCTTTAAGATAAAACTCTGAACCTTTCGTAGAGTTTTAGCATCCTCAATCTTAAGAGCGTATATTCCTGCGCTGAACTTAGAGAACTCATATATTATGTTGACCCTGAACTTGTTTACAATCTCTTTTACTTTAGATGTAATCGTTTTGTAGGGATTAATTACGTATTTTATGTTTTCTTTTAGGAATATCGGTTCATTGAGGGGGTTGTTTAAGATTGCAATTACTATAGGCACCTCGTTCCTAATAGAGTATTTAGCGTATCTCAAGTTGAGGGCGTCCGAATCTGTTGCAGACACAAGGACGTCTATTAAAGATCGATTTTCAGTAATGTATTCTTCTACTTTATCTATACTTGATAATATTGTTTCTCCATATGGAAAAGTCTTCTTAAGCATTTCAATTTTCTCAGAAGTAAACTCAACGATTATTATTCTTCCTTTTGGATCTATTTCTCTTAGAGCTTTAACTGTAAAGTATGCTAGATGGCCCCCACCTATTACTATAGACCTCACGCGTATCCAGCTCCACCTAGGTCTATCTCGTTTATAGTTGAGATATACTTTTTCGCCCAGACTTCATCTATTTTCATATCTCTGATTGCTCTCTTCAATATTGCTTCAGCTACTTGATAAGCCATATCTGTAAGAGCATGGAGAGGCTTCATCTCATGCTCCTTAAACCCTAAATCTTCTTCAACAATTTTTACACCCTTCCTGTATAAGTCTATTAGAAGACCTACATCTACACCCCAACCATCCTCAAACTCTACTTGATAGAAGACCCTCCTCAACCCTGCAATCTCTCCACTTAGGGGCTGCTTGAATCTAGCTAACTCAGGGTAAAACATTCTAAGGAGAGGTTTAGCTACAAGTTCTGTAACCCTTCCCGCAGCTCTTCCAAAACATCCTTTAACAAATTCCGCATCTCCTCTCACTATAGGTGTGTAGAGTTTTTCAATGAATTGTGGTGTAAGATTAGTGATATCAATATCTACGAAGACTACTATGTCCCCTGATGAAAGGTATGCTCCATCCCTCATAGCTACGCCTTTACCAGGGTAAACCAAGTTACTCTGAATAATTACTCTAGCACCTTCTTTTAAAGCAACATCTACAGTGTTATCAGAGCTCCCACCATTAACAATTATAACTTCCCTAACATGTCTAGCCTTAAAAGCTGTACGTACAGCTTTTCTAACATACTTCTCCCTATTCTTAGATGGAAAAACAACACTAACATCCATAAACCCTAAACCTACAAACCATAAGACTAACCTACTTAATAACCTAAACGATAAATTACTAGAAAATCCAGTAAACCATCCCTAAAAACTAAATACTATTAAATACTAAGAAAAACAGAGAGACAGGAATGTCAGGATAGGGAGGGCCCGTGGCCTAGCACGGATATGGCGCCGGCCTCCTATATAAGTGGAGCGGGAAAGCCGGGGGTCGTGGGTTCGAGTCCCACCGGGCCCGTTATCTCAAACAAACTAGTAATGATAATTTTTTCATTCAATCCTACCACTATGTTTCTAACTAGTTTAATCATCGCATCTATGAAGATAATAGAATATGGCTGCAAATTGTTTAACGAGCATTTTGGGAGAAGAATTTTCAAGTTTAAAGCTGTTAAAATAAAGCAAGATGATATTAGAGATTTGGTGAGCGAAGCTGTAGAAAAGGTTGTTGAGTCTGCCTAAAGCAGCATACTTTTTCTCTTAGAGAATCTAAGCGAAAGAGTTTAACAAACATTGCCTTATCCAGAGACATTCTCAATAAAAATCAAGGAAAGAATAATTCCTGAGATTAGAAGGAAGACCTTCCTAGATAGCTGGAGAGGCATATTCGGAACAACAAAATATGATGAAAAAGACAAGAAAAACAGTCGTAGAGCTGGAAAAATTGGTTAAACTTGCCCTTCTCCTCTTTTGATCGTGGCCTTGTAGAGCTTTTGCTATTTAAGAATATTATCTTTCTATGGTAAGAAGTGTAAGGTTATATCCCTCTTCGTCAGATATACTATAAGTTGCATTCTCAATACGCTTTGTTAATAATATCTCTGAAGAAGTTCTCTTCTATGAATGGTTTAGTTAGAGAAATTAATCAATGGCTTCGTTAGGTGTAAAATATGGAAAGTTATGGGGAAAAAGAGTGGTACACACCAGGCGAGGCAGCTAAAATCCTTGGAGTTAGTTTTAGGACGATCAAGCGTTGGATATATTCAGGAAAGATAAGTGCTACCAGAACTGTTGGGGGTCATTATAGAATATTAAAGGAAGTAATAAGGCGTTTACAGTCTGAAGTTGAAGATCAATTTGCAGTTGATACTACCACATTTATCGAACAAAGAAAAGTAGCATATTTTCGTGAAGTTCAATTAAATATTGAAGATAAATATAGACGTTATGAAACACGTGATAAACTTGAGTGGCTTGTAAAACAAAGAAAAATCAATACTAGATATGAGCTTGGGTGAAGATGGTATTTTCCACTAAATATTTCTTGGGAAGCCATCAAAGATATAGCAGAGAAGAAACTCAAGCTAATAGAGGATTTTGAGACTTATGAGAGAAAGTTTGAGCGAGATGGAATAAAGTACCAGGATTATTCAGAGTATATAGTTGAACAAGCCATGATTAGAGCAGGATATACTGTTGTTGCAAAAGATAGCTACTACTTCAACGGTATAGCTTGCGTTCTTCAAAAGGTCCTGGAAGGCCTCCAGACCTTGATTTTATAGCTATGTTACCTAACGGTGATTATGTTGGAGTTCAGGTTAAAAACAGGGTAGAGTATCCAAAGCCAAACGATATAAACACATTCATTGAGCTTTGTAGAGTATTGCATTTAAGACCATTGCTGGTCACTAGGCAAGCCCATCCTATGACTTTTGATGTTATTAAAAGTTTAAATGGTTGGGTGGTTATTTTTAAGCAAATCCTTCTCAAACCTGGCTTACCCAAGGAAAAATTCAACAGTCTAAGACAGGAAGTAGGAATCCCAGTTGCTATTTATAAATGGCCTCCAGACTATCTAGTTAAAGCTCTCATAGACGCTGCTAAAGCTATGTCTAAAACTATGACAAAACCATAGTAGTAGAATTGAATGAAAAAATTCCCTTTTTTCTTCGCATCCTTAAAGCTAAACTGCTCCTGTAAGCATCTACAAAATTGGACACGGCACCCAATTGAGTGTGAAAACCTGCGGGCCCGCATCTAAGATAAACGTTAGCTAGATCCCTTATCAAATAACCATAATTTTTCGTTTAAACCTACTACTATGTTTTAAACATGGTTTAGTCATGGCGTCTATGAAGACAGTATGCAAGGCTTAGGTAGCTGATGGTATTAAAGCTTAGTTAGTATGCTGAGCTATTGATGTCGGATTCTATAATTTTTCATGGTTAAGCTTATAAGTTGATTGTTCTTGATAGTTGATAGAAATATTTGATTATGTTTTGGAGGAGCTTGGTATGGCTATTGAAGGTATTGAGTGGCTTTTCATAGCTTTGATCATTATGATATTTATTTTATGGGCTCCCGAGAAGATTCCTAAGATTGCTGAAGCATTAGGTAAAGCTAGGAGAGAGTTTGAGAGAGCTTCTAGAGACTTCTATGGTGAGCTTGAGAGAGAAGCTGAAGAAAAATCTCTAAGAGATGAGAGTGACGAAAAAATCATAGAGATTGCTAGAAGCCTTGGAGTAACCACTGAAGCTAGAACAAGAGATGAGGTTGTAAGAGAGATCATAGAGAAGAGTAGTAAGAGAAGCGGCTAGCATCATATCATAGAATATCATAAGTAATTGTTAATATGTATTATATAGCCTCGTAAAATAGATTAGATAATATATAGTTTATTAACAGCTTCAACTCTTCCTAGAGTGATCTACCATGTCGAAGACTGGGAAGAAAAAAGAAAAAGTATCGAAGAAGCCTGAACCTCATAGAATATCTATACTTGAACATGAGCTTGTTCCACAACATAGAATATTGAGCCAAGAGGAAGCAAGAGAAGTATTAGCTAGATATGGTGTCCAACTCCAGCAGCTACCATATATCCTAGTCTCAGACCCAGTAGTTAGAGAACTAGGAGCTAAACCAGGAGACATAATAGAGATTAAAAGGAAATCTCCAACAGCCGGAGAAGCAATATACTACCGCCTAGTAGTTACAGGAGAATAATATAATGACTGCTAGCGATAAGATGCCAGCGATATCCTTGATAGCTCGTTATTTGGTTTAGAGGATGTAGGTCCTGGGGATGTAACCATTATGTATCCAATCCATGCTGCTACAAAGCATGCTCCGAGAACAATTACTAGTACTGGGATCCTTACTGCAAGCTCAGGATCTATTGGAAGAAAACCAAAAAACCATAATACATAAAATATCCCGAACGTTATAGATAGAAGTATAACTACTAAGCCGATAATCTTCGCTACCGCCATATCTACGTAACTATCAAATACAATTACCTATTAATGCTTATGCTGTTATCTCTAAGCCAGTACTAAGTTGGAACATTACCAAGTTTATCCCTCTTTGGCTAGATCGTGTTTCTCTAATATTTGTTAGTTGAGGTATGCTAGCTAGTTAGAGGTTTTATTCCTTGAGTAGTTCGATAATGATTTTAAAGAAGATTATTGAAGAGATTAAGAAAAGAGGATTGGCCCTGAAGACCTTATGATAGAGGCTTCAAGAAAGATTATCAGGTTAGACCCAGACATAATAATCGAGGCTAGATTAGAGCTTGCTAAGAAGTATCTTATAGATGAAAAGACTATGCTGGAGAAAGACCATATACAATCAAGTGAGACCCCTACAGGTAGGGGAGATTGGAAGAGGAGATCCCCTATAAGCCTAAGGATAAGATAATTATCCATAACGAGAATGAAGAGTGTTTAAGTTTAGCCTAGAAGATGTTTATTAATAGTTGATTTGATTTCTCTAAGGGTTAGAATGAGTAGAGAAGAGCTTTATGACCTGAGAGGTAAGACCCTACAAGTATACCTGCTCTTGTTGAAGAGGGGGAAGCCTCTTGGTGTTAGGGAAGTTCAGAGAGAATTAGGGTTCTCTAGCCCTAGTATTGCTCATCACCATCTTGAGAAGCTTAAGGATATGAAGATAGTTGTTAAAGATGAATTTGGGAGATATAGTGTTTCAGAGAAAGTGGATGTTGGGGTACTAAAGATGTTTATAATAGTTGGTGGAAGATTTCTACCCCGCTTCCTATTCTATGCAGTATTCTTTACCTCTCTCACCATACTCTATGTATTAAACCACTACCCAAACCTAGATGTCTATGTTTTAACATTCTCATCAGCTTCGATGATCATTTCATGGTATGAGACAGTGAAAATCTGGAGGCGTAGAGAATGGTGAGAACGGATAATATTGATAAACCTAGGTTTATCTCTTCAACAACTCAAGAGATAAACATTCTCCAGAGAATAATCTTAGAGAGAAGAACTTAAACTATTTGCTAGAAGCGTAGATTACAGTATTTTTTATCTGTATCTTACTGTTCTAGAGTTTGGAGTAGTTGATCTAGTTTCTAGACTTATCAATAGGGTGGATGGATATATGGTGGGTTGAATTGAAGCTAGTGAAGATAATCTTATTAGCAGTCGTTCTCTCAATCATAGTATATTATATGCCGTCTATCTTCCTAGGTCTTACAGCGAGTACCGTGGGAGCAGAGTATAAGCCTATGGTAACTACGTTAGCTACCTCTACGGTAACAAAAGAAACACTAAGAGCATATGCCGAAACCGCCCTCCAAACTAATACAACTGAAGCTCCCTCAATACCAAGCATCACCCAGGCTAAAGGGTTAGAAGAATACTATCAAATATTCATCTATAACATAATATTATCGATGGTTATAGCTGTGATAGTCTTCACATTCACTAGGAAGATATATAAGTGACCCACTTGGAGACTGATGTAAAAAGCTTATATGAGGCTTTACTTAGTTCTTCTCAGTAATGTTCCATAAGACTTGCCTGGAAGGGGGAGTAGATGGATATTCTTAGCTTTATTATGCCTGGAAGACTCGTTGAATCTATTTTATCTAGTAGGGGTGAGCTTAAGAAGAGGCTAATATCGGGCATAGTATTTGTAGCTGTATCGATCACAGCATTAACGTTTCTATCTTCATTCTTCATAGAAGAGAAAGTTGAGGCAAAGTTTAAGCTGAGCGGTTTTGAGGGGGCTAGGCTACCCTTCCCAACTTTCTCCCAGCTACTTCTCTCTAGAATTATCTATACTGGGATGGCTATAGCAATAATATTTATTGTTTCAAGACTCGCATTATATTTTATTAAGAGAGAAGATACGAAAACGAGCGCTCTAATAACATTCATCTTCAACTCTTTCATAGTTATGTTGGTATCAACGGCAGTAATAAGTCCGATACTGATTACTCAGCCTAAAGCACCATACATAATAGTAGATACTGAACTTCAGGACGTTACAGTATACAATGGATCCTTCACAGGATATGTAGAGCAGCGCATTGTAACTATTAGCTCACCAGCAATTAGTATAGGATATCTTAGAGCTTATAGAGTTACACCAGACATGAAGATAGTAGATTGGAGAGTTGAGAGTATAGAAGAAATAGAGAGGCTAATCCAAGAGTCTAAGACAGTATTCAATATGAGTAATATAAAGTGGGTTGAAGAAGGAGTAGAAAAGACTTTAGATAGATTAGAGCTAGCTACTGGAAAGTGGATGACGATACATTATAATGTATACTTAAATGCTGTCTGGCTTAATGTTGGACCGTCTACTGTAACCCAGATCTTCTCAATGTTCTCACCTATAAGCTGGGGGCTAACACTACTATTCATATCTAGATGCTTTATGAAGACATACCAAACCTCCATGACTGTGGCTGCAATACTCTGGATAATAACATACTTCATATTCTTCCTCTTAGGCTTACTATAGCGTTAGAGATTAACTATATTGCTATCATGGCATAACAATCGTTACCTAATTGACTATAATTAAGTATCTCATCATACACCCTATGTCAAAAGATCTACTCTTGATATGTTTCTATCAAGAAGTTTATTGCTTCAGGTCCTATTGTTCAGTTCTTTGTTTATAAGATTTTTCCTGTAGGGTCTATTTCTCTATTTATTATTCTTGTGCTTGAGATTGGTTTACCATCATCTGCGACTACTAGTGGGCAGATGATGACTTCTAACGGCTTTAATTCTTTCTTCAATCTAATCTCGTTTATTTCTATAGCTCTAGTATATGTCATGGGGCTGACAATTAATACTTCTATAGATGGTTCTTCAATAGTTGGACCGTATGGGTCGTTTAACATAACTATCTCACATCTATTAAGCCAGTTCCTAGAGGAGAGCATAGATCTCAGTCTTCCAATTCTTTCATTATAGGGTTTAACTGGGTGACTTTTACCTAGAGTCTTAACAAATTCATCTCCTGTAACACCAATTAATACTTTCTCACAATATTTCAAGGCTGTATAGATTAAGATTAAATGTCCATAGTGTACTTCGTTAAATGTCCCACCTATAGCTGCTAACTTATACTTTGGTTCTAGAAAACTCTTCATAATCTCTTCTTCAACATCTTCTCTCCACATTCTAAGCTCATCCAAGATCACCATCGCTTCCCCAATAGGTATCCTAAGCAGAGCTGCTAATTCTCCAAAGGATATACCTGGATCCTCCATTAATACTACTTCCCTGATATAGGATTTATGTTCACCATAAAGAGGCATAGATCTAACAAGTTCAACTAATACACTCCATAGAGGATTATTCTTATACTCTCTCGGAACTTTCCTCAAATTACTTAATACATTATGCATTCTTCTCCCCTCAATAACCATAACGTAATGTTTAATTAAATATTCTCTGAGAAGGGTTGGAAGATAGTTATTTTATCGTAACATATTTTTAGACTATCATTTCAGTTATCTTTAGATATGGATCCCTTAACTTAACTTGTCTGAGTAATTCTCAACCATAAATTTTTATTATGGAGGTCTGAAGATATTATTTAGAGATACGTGGATACAGAAGAAATAATTACTAAGATTACAGAAGAACTCGATGTCTGCGAAGAATACTTGAGGAGAGAAGCTAGGTTGGACTTTGTTCTAAGAATCTTAGAAGATTTAATGGATGAGGTGCAAGAAGCAAAAAAGAAAAACATACTATTGGGAGAATTAGAAGAGAGAGTAAGGATTCTATATCATAGAGCATCCACACTTGTAGCTCTAATAGAACAAGGAAAGAAAGTCTAATCTTCCAAGATTCTTAAAAGGGAGATGCTCTGTGAGTGTAGAGTAAGGGTATGTGTTTTAAGTTTAACATTCGCCTACATCTAAATCAGTATTCTCCAAATATTGTTTAAGCTCTTCTAAGCCAATCTCAACTGTCCTTATCTCTTGAACAACGCTCCTGCTTTCAAGAGCACCCCTTACAAACTTTTTAATCTCCACTCTAATACTCTTCATCCCAATCACCATAACGTCTGTAGATACCTAGCCTAAACATTCTAGGCCATAACCATATACTTCTTAACCATCTCAATTAATTCCATCACTGTCTCATCATCTACAGACTGCATATACCAGTTATTCTTCTCAAAACCATCAATATTGCTAAAGTTATCGAAAACCCTTAATGTGAATCCCTTATAGAATATCTTATTCCCTCTCATTTTACCTGAAACATATAAGCGGGTGAGAAGCAGTGTAGAGAGGTTCTTCTCTCGCATGGCTAACAAACGGGTTTAGAAGGCTAGCCATAAGATGGGAGAAGCTAGCATCAACCTTCACAGGCTTCATACAACTAGCATACATCATAATATACCTAAGGGTTTTCAGATGAGTTCATTGATTAAAAACAATACTCATAGATACTTCAGACCCTTGAGCATTGTTGATGTTGAGTTGAGGCCGCTGTTGATGAGGGAGCAGATGCTCTATAGGAATCTTCAGAGAATACAGAATGCTAGCATAATAGGCGTAATGTTGGAGGCGATGTCAAGATCTTAGAGAAGATGGTTGAAGAAGCTAGGAAGGAGATTGTTAATAAAGCCATCAAGATTGTCCCAGGATTCATGGATATAGCTGATAGCCCAGGACTGGATAGGGGTAATATCAATGGATTGGCAGGACTAGCTGGACTACTAGTCTACAATAAAGCCACATCATATAAGAAGTCTATCAACTATCTTGGATTATGTAAAGCTAGAGGTAGAGATGGCAGGAGGAATAAGATGTATAGCCGTAAGGTTCAGAGACATCTAATAATGCTTACGAATGCAATCTTATCGAAGAATGGCCAGACATGTACATCAAGATATAGAGATTTAAGAGAAATGTTGAAGAAGATTGTAGACATAAGGAAGTCAATGGGGCTCGCTGGGGCTGGGGTGTAAGCCCTGGCAAGACCCATATGATAGGAAATTTAGTCCTCGGCGAGCCTAAAAGGCTCGAAGTGAGGATCGTGCGGAATTATTTATGGGTAGCTAGGGCTACCAAACCAGCCCCTCTTCCTAAATTTTTAAACTTAAGCTCAATCCCGAATAATCTAACCATATTAAGTACTACAGGTAAATGGGTAGCGGGAGCAGATTTCGCAATCATAGTTTTAACAGACCCTAAATATCCATTCCACTTAATAGATGCGGGTAGAGCTATCCAGAATATGCAGCTTACAGCATGGAGTATGGATGTAGGGTCATGCATCTACACAGGGGTAAGAGAAATAGAGATGAAGAAAGAATATGGGATCCCTGAGGGTCTAACCATAGCTGCAGTAGTAGGGTTTGGTTATCCAAAGAGGAAGATAAAAAGCTTGAAGAATAGGAGAAGGTTAAGTGAGGTTGCTTTCTCAGAGAGGTTTGGTGAAAAACTTAGATTGATATAACTGCTTCGATTATTTGAAGTCTTCTACCATCAGCCGCTGGAAGGATGAAGGTAACATTCTCTGAAGACCCATAGAATAACGCTGCTACTTCTTCTCCCAGCCTTACCTCGCCTTCTAAATAATTCAGAACACATTCTTCGCATGTGGATGCTTCAACCACCATGCCTCTGAGACTATCTACAAGAAGCTCTCCGAGAGATGGCATCAGGAAGGTTACTGACCCATGGTCTGGATGTAGATGTATATGGGGTTCAGCTTTAAATTTCTCTTTAATCTTCTTTACCATCATCTTCACATTCTTTACGAAGGGTGTCTCAAGGTATACTTCTTTCTCTTCTTCTCTTTCTCCAGTTTTTTCATCTCCCTTAATAGATGTTGAAGAGAATCTGAAAACAGCTACTAGAACTGCTTCTTCTTCTCCAATTATCCTGCTGAGCTCCCTCCTCAATTTATCCCAAGTATCCTCTATTTCTGAAAGAAGCTGCATCCTAATATTAAGAATTCATAGCTTTTATTTAAAAGGATTGTTTTAAATCAGGCTCAGGTAATCTAGATATTAAACCCTAGTTATCTCTAAACCATGTCTTTTAAGTATGATGAGGAGTTCTCTTCTATGATCCGATGATACCCCCTTCCAATCTATTAACGCTTATGTTGTTTTCTCCACGTTCTTCTCTACTGCCTCCTCAACCATTACTTCATCTATAGGTAGAGCATACTTTGGGCGCATATGGCGCAAGGACTCTTCTTTTTATAGTCCTTCATCCATATACTACTACCTACATAAGGGACGTAGAAAGAGGAAATTATAGAATAAGGGTTGAATATATAGGGGGTAGGTTAGTTAGTGTAGTTAGAGATCTCTAAGAATACTGTCCTCAGTCACATCATTCCCTAAGATACCCAGTACTTTACAGTAACTTTTAAACTGTTAATATAATTCTCTCTAGGGCTACTTAAGCACTGAAGAAGTCGGAACCGCCAATACCTAAACCACTCCATACTGGGATAATTGGAGACACCCACAGAAACAAGACAAAATGTTGACCTTCAAACATAACTCGTCCAGACATTACTGGTGAGTCATCCATAAATAATAAAATAATTTAGGGAGAGGGTGGCTGGCCGATGAACTATAGTAGCTATGAGACTAGCAGGGGCTATTAAATGTACATGCTGAAAAAGCATGGGAGGATACCTGAACCTGCTGACCTCACAGCTTTTACTGCTCATCGGCCAGCAGGTTTTTCATCGACTTCTTTGTTTACTTCGACCCATGTCTTTCGCAAGGTCTTCAGGATTTTTAACTGTAGCTTCTGTAATGCTATACTCTTAGATTGAGTGTTTTGTATGATTTTAGCGAATTCTTCTGGAATGCTCGTCCCCCTCTTATGAGTGTTGAGGTAGATATTAGAAGCAATAGATCCTAGGTGCCGTCTTAATTGGTGGTTGTAACGTCCATCATTTTTGGTTGGTGTGAATCCTAGATATGATTTTAGCTTGTCCATCCCTGAAGTTAATGGTAGCTCCAAGACCAGTATAGCGATTTCCACACTATCCTTCACTTGAAGCTCATTACAAACTCTTCTATAAACATCCCTGTAAATACTTCTATTGATCATTCCTATAATCTCTCTACTAATCTTTAACCTATCAGCCTCCATAGCTCTTATAGATTCTCCGAAACCATAATCGTAGCCTCTATTCTTCCATTGCTTCAGTATCTTCCTCTTCTCCACAGTCCACTCATACCTATTTACTAGTGGTCTCACAGCAATCTTCAACTCCACCTCTCCAGCAGTCAACTCCCTGAAGTATTCTCTTGGAATCTTTGAAAGCATTACTGCATCAACTTCATCAGACTTCTTCAGATTATTCTGTAGCCTCAGCTTCTTCAGTATCCTTGTATCCTTTAGAACATAGACTTTAACTCCTCTCTTAAGAAGTCTTAAGACATCATTGTAAACCTCTGGAAACAATGTATCAATGAATACTTCGTTAATATTCTTTAGCTTCGTTAATCTACTTACTTTGAATGTTTTCTCTCCATCGAAGACCGTGTGAAGTCTCCGTCTTCGCTTGCCGCTAGTAGCCGTTGCGGAAGTATCAACGTAAGCAGTCTTAGACTCCATCCTCCCACCTTCGTTGTCCAATGACTTCCTCGTCTACTCTTTCAAGCTCCCTGCAGACATATTCCACAGTCTCTCCAACATATCTACGGTATTTCTCGAAGCCCTCCTTGGGGGCGGATACTGCCATGGGGCTTATATTTACGCCCCCATATCCCCATAGCAGACTCCTGCGGGGAATAATCCCCGCTTGGTTTTCTAGGCCGGGAGCTCGGCCTCGGGGAACCATCCAGCCACCAATAATCTTGACCCCCATTGGTGGGGGTCCCCCGATATCTCACGGGGTAATGGTTAGTGGCTGGATGGCCCCTGTAGGCGACCCCCAGCCTGCCTGCTATGGGTCTCCACCCCTATCCCTATCCTTAACTTCTATTAACCTTCATAGTTCAATATTACGTCATACTTAATTGCTGATTCAATTTTTCCTCTCTTTATCCTTATATTGCTGAACGTTTCTGTTCATCTCTTGCTTATTTTTCATGAATTTGAAATGCCGATATATTGGAATCGCTTCCTTCTACCGCCACGCCTGAAACATCCATGATAATTGAGTCTATGAACTCGGCGTATCATTGAAGTCCAAGTCTCACCGTAACATTGGAGCATAGGCTCCAGACGCAGACACACGTCAGGAGCCTAAGGAGCGTCCGAGGCGGGCGCAGACACACACTCCGCCAGGAGACGCCCAGCCCTCGCCCCCCAGACCATGCATGGGCGGACCCCAGGCGCAGACACACACTCCAGAGTCCTGCGGTGGGCGCAGACACACACACCACCGCCCGGGGGCTCATGCATCGTCTGGAGAGTCGGAGACAGCGTAGCCAGCCCCTCCCCCTCTGCAGAGCCTAAGCTCTGGAGTCCCCCGAGCATGATTGTTTGACGGGGGGTTCCTCCAGACCTGAGACTTTGATTGGTTTAGGCTCTGGATTAGGGTTTCTTCCTCCATCACCTGCGACCATGACTATGGACTCCTAGTCGCAGGCTCATTTAGCATTCTTAGGAGTCCACTATAAGTATATCTCTATTAAGGAATTTTTAAATTTTTTGTTAGAGAGGGCGTGTCCAACTACTCATAGGTCCACCTCACTAGGATTTTTAGGCAGTATATTATGATTCTTAGGTGTGTTCTTGTCTTCGTTGACTCTTCTCTCCTCGTTTTCAGCCTGTCTCCGAATTCTACTGTTAGTGCTCCGAATATCCCTTCACCGACGCTCCTATATGTATATAGGGCTTCATCGTATGCTCTATCCCTAATCCTCGCTCCATAACCCCTCGGGCTCCTAGAACCCCTCTTAACCATTGGTATGTATCCCCTAGATGCTATGGTGTTTAGGATGGGTCTCGCGTTGAATACGCCATCCCCAAGCATTACCCCTCCACCCTCAGGTATCCCTTTAACGAACTCTACCTCGGAGCTCGTAAGCTGAGCGTAGACTAGGAATAGTGTCTCACCGCTCCTCACCCTAACATCGATGAATAGCTCATGGAGACCCTTCAGCCAATCCGTAAACTTCGTTGAGTCTATCACTGAGTAGTCGTAATCCATAAGGCTCAGCAGCCTTAGGAGCGCCTTCAACACCCCACAACTACGTCTCCATGCCTAACCTCCCAGTAATGTAGTGTTGACTTAGGCATCCTAACACCTAGATGCGTCTTGGATAGGCTCTCAGCATACCTCAAGCTAGCCTTACAAACCTCGAGTCAAAACCCATTAAGTCTAAGACGTAATCCAAGCTAGCCAACAGGAGCCCAATATCATAAGCCTTCACATCCCACCTACAAAGCATAAATAGAAGAGAAGAGAAGCGAAGCACTAAGTAACAGTTGGACACGCCCTGTCGAAAAGTTAAATTTATCGCATACCTTAAGAAATTGATTTACAAAATCGGCTGAGAGAGTTGATCGATGTATGGGATTCGACATTTTAAAACTCTTCATTAATAGATTAGAAGACCTAGGAGCGAAAACATATATATGCCATAGCGTAGAAGACTTACTTCAACATATAAATGATTTAATTAAGGAAGTGAAAACGCAGATACTCATAACGGGCTCAGAGACAGAATATAAGAAGCAGCTAATCGAAAGACTAAAAGAAAATAACCAGAACATAAAAGTTATAACAGTAGACTCAGCTACCCCAGTATATGATGCAGAATTATCTATAGGTTTCCCGGAGCTAGCTCTTGCTAATACAGGTACGGTCATCTATAGAGCTTCTTCAGGAATAGAGGAAGCATCAATCTACTTTCCAGAAATACATATCTCAATAATATCGAAAAACAAGATATTACATGATATTGAGGATCTAGAGAGCTATGTTGATGTCTTTCTAAGAAGAGGTGAATCTCTCTATTTTATAACTGGTCCAAGTAGTACAGCGGACATAGAGGGGGAGATAGTTAAAGGTGTTCACGGCCCTAGAAAATTCTATGTATTCGTAATTGAATGGTGAATCAGCATGAGATTAGAAGAACAAGTACTTGAGAAGCTCTCCCATTACAAGGATAACTGGCCTATGCTAAAGAACAATCTAAGGATTAGAGAGAGAAGAGAAAAGATTATTTTGGAGGTTAGCTCGGAGCTTTTAAGAGAAGTTAGAAGGATTAAGGAAGAATCGATAGAGAACTTGGAACAAAATATTGAACGTGTGAGAAAAGCTCTAGAAGGGAGAGGGGCCGAATTAAAGATTGCTAGAGATGGTGCAGAAGCCTCAAGAATGGTTCTAGAGATCTGTAAACAGTATGGCGTTAAGCTCGTTGTTAAGTCTAAGTCCTTAACAACGGAAGAGATAGAGTTAAACAAGGTTCTAGAATCAGAGAATATAGAGGTTATCGAGACAGACCTTGGAGAGAGAATAGTCCAACTTGCAGGGCAGAAACCTTCGCATATTCTAGGTCCCGCATTCCATATGACGAGGGATGAAGTAGCAGAAGTATTTACAAAATATTATGGTAGACCAATCCCTCCAGATCCTCAGCAGATGGTCTTAGAAGTTAGGAAAGAATTTAGGGAAAAATATCAGAGGGCTGGGATGGCTATTACTGGAGCAAACTTTATCATTGCAGAGAGTGGAGCCATGGTTCTAGTAACTAATGAGGGGAATGATAGATTAGCCTTAGCCTTCGCTCCAATCCATATAGTTATAGCAGGTGTAGAGAAGATTGTATCCTCGACTAGAGATGTATTAAAGATTCTAAAGATTCTACCTAGAAATGCTACTGGTCAACGCTTAAGCTCATATGTATCCTTCCATCTTCCAAATATGACTGCATATCCTAGAGAAGCTAAACTAAGCCCTCGTAGAACAATCTACATCCTCATAGATAATGGGAGGATGGAGGCACGTCAAGACCGAGAAATAAAAGAGATACTATACTGTATTAGATGTGCTTCTTGTTTACAGGTTTGCCCACCATATAACCTGGTTGGAGGCCACGTCTTCGGATACATATACAGTGGTCCCATGGGGATACCTTGGACGATGATAGCTCACGGGCTTGAGAAGACCTACTTCTCACAACTCTGCAATACCTGTGGATTATGTAGAGAAGCATGCCCACTCGATATAAACCTCCCATACATAAACTCCACAGTAAAAGAAAGATACGGTAAGAGATTTGGTTATCCATCCCTGAATAAATCATTAAAAAGATATGAAAGATTAATCACACTAGCAAGTAGAGCTCCAAACCTATCTAATAAATTGCTAAACTCCAGTTCTGCCAGGAAAGTTATGGAGAAATTTATAGGGATAGATTCAAGGAGGCCTTTACCTAGATTATCAGAGAAAAACCTAGGGGAAATCTTTACTGAGTTAGGGCTACCTGAGAAGGGCAACATAGTACTATACACAGACTTATTAATCTACTACATGTATCCCGACTGGGCGGTTAAAGCAGCTAAGATTCTATCATCTCTAGGTTATAGAATCATTATACCATCTTTGAAGAGTTGTGGAATGCCTCTAATCCAGTATGGCTTCATGGATGATGCAAGAAGAATAGCGGGATACAATGTTGAATATCTTTACAACTTAATTGAGCAAGGCTACACCGTAGTCTCTCTAGAACCTACAGCTCAGGAATGTCTAACAAATTATTATCCTAAACTTTTAGCAAGCGAGAAATCTAGAATAGTAGCTGAGAATAGCTATGGGTTCTTCGAGTTCTTAAAGAAGATAGGCTGGAAGGAGGTTACAAAAGTATTAAAGAGTTTAGGAGGAGTACACGTTACATATCATCTACCATGCCATTCAAGAGCTAGAGATGGAAGCATAGTTGTAAAAGAATTCCTTGAAGCTTTAGGAGCTAAAGTCTACTTTAAGAAGATTGGATGCTGTGGACTTGCAGGAACATGGGGGATGAAGAAAAATGGACACGGCTATGATATCAGTATAGAGATCGGTAGATACCTAGTAAAAGAATATGAAAAACTAGGCGGAGAATTTATCGTAACTGAGTGCAGTATATGTCTTCTCCAGTTCCAGCATCTCTCTAATCTACCATGCAGGCACCCACTCCAACTAGTACAACTAGCATCCATTGAATGAAAAGAAGATTTCTAATAGTAAAGATTGAAATCAACCCAAAATAATAGATATAAGGATGAGTAGATGGGGAAGTATGGTCGAGGAGATACTGGTGAAACATACCTCTTAACTGGTGAGAAGGTTTGGAAAGATGATCCAAGACTTGAAGTTATTGGTGGTCTAGATGAACTCTCATCAATTATTGGTTTAGCAAAATCATTTATTGAAGATGAAGATACTTGTAGGATTCTAGAAGCAATCCAAGGACATTTATTCACTATAGGTTATAGGATCCAGTTTACCTCAGAAAGTTTAGAAGATATCAATGGGGAGATTAAGAATTCACTTGAAGATTTAGAGTCTTGGGTTAAAGATTATGAATCTAAATTACCCATCCTTAAAAAATTCATACTTCCAGGAGGCCATGAATCTGCTGCGATACTCCACGTTGCAAGAGCTATAACTAGAAGAGTAGAACGTAGAATAATAACGCTATCTAGAAGAGAACCTATCCAGCCAGAGATCTTGGCTTACATAAATAGACTATCAACACTATTATTCCTACTAGCCAGATACATGAATTTGAAGAGAGGGTACAAAGAGAAGGAGTGGACGCGTAAAATCTAGTAATACACGAGGATAATTAAATCTACATCCACCTTAGACCGACTACTAGCCGAGATATTAGAGAGGGAAGTAAAACTCTTTTAATCTCTCTTGACAATTAATAGATAGGCATCATGGAAGAAGAATACAGACGACTAATGGCTAGGATTCTAAAAGCAGTCCCAGGATTAACCATAGAAGAATTAGAAGCACTAGTAAATGAGAAAGTTAAAACTCATCCATATCTTAATAAGGTTGGTGCGATTCTACTAGTAGCTGAAGAACTAAATGTTTTAGAATCTAGAGAAGAAGTTCCGGAAGAAGTTTTAGAAGAGTTAGCGTATGCTAGGATCGGGGACTTAGTTCCAGGGCTTAGTAACGTATATGTTAGAGGTGTAGTCTATGCAGTCATTGGACCTAGAGCTGCTGGAGAACATAGACTGCTTAGATTGAAGATAGGTGATAGGTCTGGGGTAACTGAAGTTTACGCGTGGAATGAGAAGATAGATGAGATTAGTAAGCTTTCAATAAAGATTGGTGATAATATTGCTATCATAAATGCATATACTAAAGAGAGGATTGAAACAGGGACTGTTGAGGTCCATTTAGGTAGAAACAGTATTGTGAAGAAGCTACCGCAAGACTCAGCTCAACCACAGCCTCACTCATTCTATACGACTCTAACTCAGGTAATGGAAGAAGGTGATGGAGTCTATGATATAAGAGGATATCTAATATCAATAAGTGAAGAGAAGAAGCTTCTTACTAGATATGGTGAAGCCTCCATCATTGAGATAACTCTATCTGATGGATCTAGCCTAGCAAAAATAACTGTATGGAGGGATATGGTTGACCAGTTTAAGAACCTCTCACCAGGCATGGAGATATTCATTACAGATGTTAGGTTGGAAGATAATAAATTCTATCTAACTTCTAGGAGTACTCTATCAATGATTCATGAGGCTGGATTAGAGAAGATTAAAGAGATTAAGGAAAAGCTGGGTGAGAAGAAGATTGCAAGAATAATTGATATAGAAGCTCTTCCAAATTATACTATAATAACAGTTACAGATGGTGTAAGGATATTTCAATTAACATGCCGTGAAGAATTAGATTTGAAGCCTGGAGAGTATGTTGAAGTATATGGTATAGTTGATGATATGCGGACTCCCAGGAGGATGATAATGATAGATAAGGAAACACTGAGGAAGATTGAGAACCCCACTATAGATATATCTATACCCAGTAGATTAATCAGTTTAAAAGAAATAGCTGAGAAGAAAACTCCAACGGGGGAAGATGTAATCGTTGAAGGAATACTATATACTAAAACGAATATTGTAAATGTTGAGACGAGATATGGTATTGCAGAAAAGATCCTATTCTGGCTTAAGGATGAAGACATAGCAGTACAAGGAGTAGCATGGAGGTCTAAAGCACAAGAAGTCTCTATAATCCCCGAAGGAGCTAGAATAAGAATAAAATGGGTAAACATAAAACAAAACATATTCGGAGAACCAGAAATACATCTCAACTCGTACTCAAAAATAGAAGCACTATAGAATCATTAACAACTTTAATCATCTTCATCTGGAGGAAAGAATCTAACACTATACATAACATAGTTTATTGATAGAAATATCCAGTTCTCAGGTACATCACTCTAATAGAATTCTCCTCACAAAATATTTCTAAAGTTTTCAGAAGATCTCTCTACTCATTTACCCTAAATTATGTCCAAGATGTGGTATGCTCCCAGACCTAAGCCTAGAAAGATCAAAAAGTTCTAGAATGTTAAGCTTCAGCCACTCATGATTTTTACAATCCTTGTCTTAACCCTGGATAATCCTAGTAGTCCAGGGAGTTTTTCAAGTTTTAGAGTTTCTCATTACATCTTAGATAGTGTCCAAATAAGGTGTTATATTTAAAGGCCGGTTGTTGTGTCTTGTTTGTATGGATGTTGTGGCCCTTGTCTCTGGCTGTTTTAAGCGTAATAAAAAAGTTAGGGG
>Ga0080004_1119398_pt1 | contig 20951 bp, 22 predicted proteins | sample WasSprMetagenome_FD_69207 | JGI IMG/M metagenome (GOLD analysis project Ga0080004, IMG submission 69207) | Sulfidic aquatic microbial communities from Washburn Spring, Yellowstone National Park, USA - WS (SPADES assembly) (version 2) | ecosystem: Environmental > Aquatic > Thermal springs > Hot...
GAAAAGGCAGGAGGCCTTTAAGCGCTTAGGGGAATACCTGCGAATTATTAAAGAGGCCGTTGGCGGAATGGATCAGCAAGCAGAAGTATTCCTCTTCGGTTCCGTGGCGGAGAATAGACACACCTATTCAAGCGATATCGACGTCCTCATAGTTACGAAGGTGGATCCCGCGAAAGTGCATTTTAAACTATGGAATTCAGGGATAAGGGAGCCGTTTGAAATCCACGTGCAGCCACCTGAAAAGGCGGAGCCATATAAGAGGCGCGCGAAACTCATAAAAGTGTAAGCTTATACAGTATTTTTATAAGCTTAAGCTTAAATCCAATAGCATAAAGGCGAAGAGGCCTCGAGGCAGAGGAAGGACGATGAAGGCATCAAATCATTTAACGCAGCAAAGTCGCAAAATCACTGATAAAACGGTAAGCACATACAATATCGATAACAAAATGGGTGAAGAGGGCGCGCTTAAAGAAAAAGTTAAAAGGCCTAGGGTAGGGCATGTCGCCCTTAAGAAAAGGCCGAGAATTGGGCATATCACTGTGAGGAAATAGGGTTCATATAAGCCTAATTGGAGGGGCCTAAAAGTTTCCGGACGGAGGGCGTCTGGGACAGGTCTTTCAAGGCTTTGGCATCGGCTGGAAGCCGTAATAGGGTGGCCTTCGAGGGCTCAACCATCGAGGCTGAAATTAAGAGGCTTAATTAGAAGAAGGCTTTTTTTCAAGGCTAAAGCCGGAGTACTGCGAGTTTAAGCCTTACAATCCTAGAAGGCTCTGAAATAACTGAGCAAAGAATTAGGCAAGCCTATGGGAAGCTTATAATTATTGAAGAAAGCTTTATCCATGCTCTGCTTCCCTTAGAGAAGCATTTTTAGCTTCCTTGGCTACTATCAAGTAGCTTCTTATGGCTTCTTATGTCTCCTTATGGCTCCACGTTGATTTCCAACGTTGATATTTTCTACTACGTTGATCTTTGCTATGCTCAGGCTTCCTTCTATAATACAGCTTCTATGAGGAGAATTGCAAGCTCCTACGAAGCTATGAAAGAATAAAACCTGCCTCTCAGAGTAGAAAAGAATTAGCTGGCATCAAAGGCAATTTGGCTCAAGAAATAATCAAGATGAGAAATGCTGAATGAAATGCTCTGTTTTTTCTCGGCACTTCCGGAATCGTTAAGATATACCGTCAAGAATTCGCTCGGATATAATGGATAGGATTTTCGAGAATATCTTTGGAAGCGATCGAAAGCTATAATTTCCACGCTTAGAGTTTACGTCAGCTTTGAGAAGGAAAGTTCCAATTAAAGAAATTACTTGGGAACAGCTAAAGGGATTGTATTGGATCTTTTGAATGAAATGTATAAAAATTTCAGGGTAGGAAGAGGGATTGATGAATATCGCCTGAGAATAGGCCATCATGCCCATCTCCAAGACCAATTGAGATGCTTACGTGAGGGGTTCAGCCGTTACTACCACATTACATTAAGATTTGAGCCCCTCATGACATGAAAATTGTAAATTCAGCTTCAATCGGGACCAAATTGAAGGTAGAAAAACTAAATAAGCACCATCTCCCTAATAAGAGCGCTCTTTGAGCTCTTTGACTTTCTTCTTGGATAATCCGCTATTTGACTTCACAAAGAAGGAAGTTATAGAAGCTTTGGGCATGAGCAAGCAAACCTTCTACAAGTACTTCTCAGACATAGAGCAATATGGAATCGTAACAGCTTCAAGAAGGATAGGTAAAGCCAAGCTCTACAAGATTAACCTAAAGCATCCTTTAGTAACCATGCTTAGAGAATACGAGACAAAACTATCGTTACAAATTGAAGAGAAAGAAGCAGGAAAGCAAGCACAAGCTCTCCCTTGCAAGCACAAGCTCTCCCTATCCGAATAGCATGATTCGGATAGAGGTTTACCTTCATAGAAAGTGCCTTCATCTCCAAAATAAGCCTGAGATTTCCTAATCCTTTCATTGCATAGATAGCATTTCATAAAATCAAATAGAAGATAGAAAAGCAATAGAATAAGATTTATCAAGACATAAAATTCCGTTTTGCTCTTAATCTTTGTTGTAGGATTTCTTCTTTTTAAGATTAGCGACTAGATATCTGAGAAGCTTTTTCTTGTAGCCAAAAATTTGAGGAAACTCGTTGAGCCTGTATCTATTGTTGGAAAGAGATATTCTGAGTATGCTATTTCTGACAAATCGCTTTCTAGTATCTATCAACATTCTTGGAACAATGCATATCCCTTGATATCTGCACTTGTAACACTTTAAATCGCAATTTCTTGGAATGTATCCATGAATGTTACCTTCGTTAGATGATTTGTTTGAGTTTTTATTAACTCGCTTATAATTTTGCATGGAAGATTAAATGCCAGATAGTAGAAATCGCTCTTGCTAACGAATAGAGCTTCCTTTATTTCTTCAGTTTTTCAATTCCTCTAAATCTTTGTTAACAGCATTCAACTGCTCGAAGTGAGCCAATTTGTTAACGTTTTTAACTAATGTTAACTTTAAATACCTCTCCACTAACTAATAATTATGTCAATAACCTCGAACACATCGCCCATAATCGCTTTGGCTAAGATTGGGAGGTTGAAGATGTTGAAGGATCTCTATGGGACAGTTGTCATCTCGCGATTCGTGAAGCTTGAAAGCGTGGACAGGGGAAAGGAGCTCGGAGCTGCTGATGCCTTAGAGATCGAGAGAGCTATCAAGGAGGGATGGATCAAAGTAGCTGATTTAACAAGAAGACAGAAACAAACCGTCCAGAGGTTGATTAGCGAGGCACGTGTTGGTCTCGGAGAAGCGGAAGCTTTAACTATTGCAAGAGATGAGAAGGTTCCAATCATCTTGGATGATAAAGAAGCTAGGGCCATAGCGAAGAGCTGGGATTTAGAGCTTATGAGCACAGTGATGGTCTTATACGAGGCATTCATAAAAGACCTCATCAGCTACGATGAGCTTGTCGAGGACCTGGCCAAACTAACAAGGGTGATGTGGATATCTACAGACGTGATAACCGAAGTTATTAAAAGGGCGAAGAAGGTGGTGAAATGAAGAAGGAAGAGATGGTTGCCGCAAGGTTGCCCGAAGCATTGGTATCAGACATAAAGAAGATAGAGAGCGTTGAGCAGGCAGACCGGTCAACGGTGCTGAGAAAGCTACTTTATAGGGCCGTGGCCGAATGGAAGAAGGAGTATGCGGCCAGGCTTTACGCTGATGGCTCGATAACCCTGGAAAGGGCGGCTATGGAAGCCGGCGTAAGCGTAAGGGAGATGATGGAATACTTGAAGGCAAAGAGGGTGCCGGCACAGTACGATGTGGAGGACTTGGAAGAGGATATGAAGAACTTCTATAAAAGAATGGAAAAATGAAGTTAAATCCTACAGTTAACTTATTTCTTCAGTTTCTTCAATTCAATTGTTGTAGCATTCCTTATTTGATTGAAGGAAGCAAGGATAAGAGGTGCTTAAACTTTAAGTTATTTAATTTGAAAATAATTTGATGAGAAAAATGAGCAAAAAGGTCTTATCAAAATATTTATCTATAATTTTTGTAGCGATACTAGTTATTGCTATTGTGTATGGTATTTTTGTGTGGACAAGACAAAAAAGTTCAGAAGATGAGCTTTCAGAATACATAAAAAAGAAAGAGTTTATAATCTTTGATGAAAACTTTCATGTAGAAGAAAAAGCAAATATAACTTACAGGTGGCTTTCAAAAAATGCAACTATTACTTTAGTTGTACCTTACGATCAAGTTGTCAAACTAGAATTTATTTCCTGGTCTTACAACATTCCAAGAGATGTAAAGATATACTTAAATGATTACATGCTAACTGAGCTTAACTTAACAAAAAACAGAACAAATTATATTTCTCCATTCGTATACCTAAAAAAGGGATTGTATAAACTAAAGTTTTTAATTTCTGAAGATTGTCGAGTTCCAGCTTTAGTTGAGGGCACAGAGGATACACGCTGTTTAAGCATTGGCTTGAGCGAGTTCAAAAAGTTAGAAGTAGACAATTTACTAGTTGATATAGATACTCCAGGCTGGCATGGGCCAGAATCTTATTATGGCAAACCAATAAGATGGATGAAAGAGAAAGGGATAATAAAGCTAATAAATTTAGAAAAAGGTAGTTTTAACTTAGAATTCTTTGCTTTTAGTTTTTACTTTGATAGAGAGCTTAAAGTTTACGTAGACGAAAATCTCGTTCATACTTCAAAGATTACGCCTGATGGCTCTGATAAAAAAATAAAGATGAGCTTAAATCCTGGTTTGCATATTATTAATTTTGATGTTGGTAGCTGTGATTATCCTTCTAGGCTTGGAGTTAGTGCTGACCAAAGATGCTTAAGTATAGCAATAGTTAAGCCAATAATTTATCGATTTTAGTAAAAAACAAAAGCTTTAATTCTTTTCTTTCGTAATCGAAAATATGGAAGGTAAGCATATAGGCAGAAGGGAGTTTTTAAAGTTCTTAGCTGGAATTGGTTTAGGGGCTACTGCAGCGGAACTTTATGAAAGGCTTTATGACATTCCTTCTTTGCAAGAAAAACTTCTTAAAGCTTTACCTTATTTTCCATTGATAAAAGGCTTGGACTACAACCCTTCTAAAGTTGTTAACGATAAAATTTACGATTTGAACGTGAGCCTGGAAGTAATAAGTCCATTAAATACTCTTGAGGAAGTTGAAGTTAGAGTTATACCAGTTGAATATGGTTATTTCATAACGAGTTATGGGATGAGAGAAGAAGATTACGATAAAGTATTCCCAAAGGAAGAAGTAAGAGGCGTTAAAATTGAACCAAAGAAACTTGAGGGAGAAATGTTTAGCGTTGATTTTAATGATTTGAAAGGAGGGAGAGAGTATATTGTTAAAGCAAGAGTTAAAGATGTTGCTGGAAATGAAAAAATAGTAGAAGTAAAAACACCTTATATAAGACAGTTTGAAAATTTGGGGAAAAAATTGTATGATAAAGGAATAATCGTAGCGGCTACATACTATCCATTATACCCAGATCCTCATACTTGGGAAGGACTAGAACCTATGGCTGTCCGTCCTTTACTAGGTAAATATGATGTGAAAGATCCTATTGTTCAAGCGAAACATATAGATTGGTTTACCGGTCATGGAGGAAATTGTTTCTTTATATCTTGGGGCACTGATGATGACATCAGTACACAAAAAATACATAAAAACTTATTATCGCTTCTTTCAAACCCTCTTTCCAATCAGGTTAAAGTAGCGATTTTTTACGAGCTTCCTAGTAGATTGAGAGCTAGCGGAGTTTATCCTGATGAACATGGAATATATTATCTGGATAGTCCTGAGAGATGGTCAAAGATTGTTAGTGATATTGGTATTTTTAAAAAGGAAATTTTCTGGAGAGATAATTACCTAAAGGTTGGAAATAAACCGATTATTTATTTCTATAACAGTGACGCATTAAAGGGTAACTTACCTGTATTTCTCCAAGATGTAAGAAATGCCGGAGGATCAGTACTTATTATTTCTCAACATGCACATCCTTTAGCTGCAACATCGGTTTACACAAATCCGCCAAGTGGTGGTTGGATAGAAAATTGTATCTCATCTGGAAGCTGTGAATATTTTGAGCGGGCTAAATTATTCGATGGTTGGAGTTCATGGGCTGGTGGATGGTATTCTCCAGTAGAAAAACCACTAAATGAAAACTATCCCAAATTTTTAGAAGATGGATATAAGGCATGGAATAAATTAGCCAAAGAATATGAAAAGATACTCATCCCTTCGATATTACCAGGTTTTGTTAATTTAAGGGATCCAAATTTTCCTGTTTTATCAAGAGATGCAGAAATGTTTAAAAACATGTTGTTAGTCTCACTTAAATATGCAATTATGAACAAAGGGATAAAAATAGTAAGAATAGACACGTTCAATGAGTTTGGAGAAGCAACTGGAATTGAGCCAACATCTGAGGAAGGGTTTGCATATCTTCAGGCTATAAAATCTGTTTTATTAACTTATAAAAATAGTTAATTAAGATATGAAGAAAAAAAGATCAATACCGCTAATAATTTTTCCAATAATCGTTTTTATAATAGTAGAAGTTTTAGTAATTATAAAAATAGATGATATACTGATTGGCAACGGTGGTGACGGATTTATTTGGATATTTCTTGCGGATAACTTTAAGGATAGAGTTATTTCTTTTCAAAACCCATTTTATACAACAAGAATGTTCTATCCTACAGGAAGAGAACTTTATTTTTACGATTACTCTACATTTATCCTATTTATTATTTCTTTGTTCTCTCTGTTTTTTAATTACATAATTTCTTTTAATTTAACCTTGATTTTAATCTTCGTTTTAAATTTCCTTTGTATGTATTTTTTGACAAAATTTTTAACAAAAAAGAAGGATTATCTCTACTGATTGGATTCCTTTTTTCCGTTTCCCCATTTAACTATTCTTCTGCCCTTGGGCATCTAACTATGCTTTCTGTTTTTGTATTTCCTCTGACTACTTTTTTCTTACTTAAAAAAAATAAATTAATTCTAACTCTCTCTCTGATACTCACTTTTTTGATTCGGTTAGAATATTTTTTTACTTATTCTTTCTTTTACCGCTAATCTCCATTGTTTTCGAAGGGTTTAATAGGGAAATCTTAATTTTTGTTTTTACCTCTTGTTGTTTCCTTAATGGTTTTTGTTATCGTATATTTTCCTGCTATAGCTACATACATAAAATCACCTTCACCATTTCAGTCAAAAGAAAAGGAAAATCATTTAGAGCCTTGGACATTATTTTTACCTAATCCTTTCAGTTTACCAATTTTAATCTTTCCTAAAAAAGTTTTTACAACTACTTTACTTTCTTCGTTTTATACTGGAGATGAATCGATAAAAGGAATAGGAATAATACCAACAACCTTATTCCTATACTCACTTTACTTGACAATAAAAAATAAAACTAACCCAAAATTTAAAGTTCAAAAGAAACTATTCTTATTAGCACTTCTTATTTACTTTTTAATTTTAACTCCAATAATTGATATTCTTCTACAATTGCCGTTTTTTAATTCTATTAGGGTCAAAAGTAGAATTTTTATCATATCTATATTTTTGATTTATGTTGCCGTCTCTCTAACCCTAAATAAAGTAAAAATTAAGACAAGTTTTCTATTTTTATTACTACTATCACATTTAATCATCTCTATACCCATAAATTTTCCTACAACTAAAATCTATAATATCGAAGGTGTGCAAAGGATAAAGAGTGATTTTGATGTAACTGTGTTAAATGTACCATGTGTCCCATTTGGTTATTATCTCCAAACAATACATCAAAAACCTACTGTGGATGGATTGTTTACAAGAGCAGAACAAGAGGCTACAAAATTTTATTTTGAATTATTAAAGAGCTGTGAAGAAAGCCCAGAAAAGTTCAAACAATATCTGAATCAAATTCATCTCAAATATGTAATTGTTCAGCAGCCATACATAAATTGGATAAAAACTGATAAATGTATTGAGTTATATAGATGTATTAAAAAAAATAATGTATCAGTGGAAGAAATCATAACTGATGTTGATATTCATTGGCCCATAATAAGATTATGAGTAGACTACTTCAAACACTTCTATTTGTTCTGTTGAGTCAAGTTTATTAACTTCTAAAATTTCAAGAAGTTTTTGAAAATCATAATTATAACCAGGGAGATAATTATAATTTAAAATTATATATTTAACTTTGTTTTCTTTAAGAAAATTTTGAAGTTTCTCTGTATTATTTGTGACTATAAAATTTTTTATTTTTTCCAGAATTTCCATAGAGTCAAAATCACGTCTTGAGACAAATCCGTCTAAAATTCTTTTTTTGTGAATCGTTTGTAAGTACATACCCTGCGTATTTGCCTCATGAGGAATGTTTAGTATAGAAAAATTTTCATGAGAAAGTGATAAAGAATAAATTAATTGGGGCATATTAACATGATAATAAGAGCTATAAAAGAAAGGAAAGTACTCTAAGAGAAATAGGACAACTAAAAAGAAAATTAGTAAATTTGATTTTTTTTAAATTTGAATGCGATTTTGCTAACAAGGTAAGAAAGAATTAAAATTAAGGAAAAAAGCGCCAGAAAGCTATGTCTTGCTGGCACAGGCATTAAATCGAAAAACGGTAAAGTTTTTCTTAAAAGGTTATTTAACAAAAGTGAGATGGTACTAGAGCTTCCTAGAGCTATTAGAATTGAAAAAAGAAAAACTCCAAAGAGAAAATACAAGTCCTTTAATTCCTTTCTATTCTCTTTAATAAAATAGAATAAAAGAATAGAAAGTAAAAATAAGTACCCTATTCCAAAGTAGACAACCGAGTCTACCCCCATGTAATTTCCTGATAAATAATAAAAAGAGAGAAAATTATCTGGAAAGAGCCTATAAAGAATTGTAAATGGGCTAGGCAAAAAATAGTTGTATATAGTGATTGTTTGAAAATAATCTCTTACGTATTCTTGTTTTGCTTTTCTATACTGAGAAAATGCTGGGAGATAAATTAAAGATAGAATAATTGATGTAAAAAATATTGAAGAAAGAAATCCTATAAAATTTTTTGGCCTAATTTTTTCAGATTAAATAAAACATAAAAGACAATAAAAATGATGTAATAATAAAAATAATGAAAATCAGCGAAAAATAAAGCTATTAAAATTATCGTTAGCAGCATTACCTTTTTCAATGTAGACTTTCTTATTGTCGTAAAAGTTAAAAGTAAAGCCAAAGGAAACCACTGCACTGATAATAAGTTAAAGTATCCTAAAGCTTTTGAGACAACATAAGGAGAAAAAGCGTACATGCATCCTCCTAGGAAACAGACAACTTTTTTCGAACTTCCGTTTACCATTCCTTTTTCTTTAAGGAAATAACCTAAGAATAAATACATGAAATAGCCAGAAAGAATAAATGCTAACAAAACAGCAATGTTATAAATCAGAATGAAATTTTCTGTTAAAAACAATAAAGGAAGAACAGAAAAAATTCCAGTTAGGTTTAAAGTATGAAAATAGAGATGAGTCCCACGTGGATAGAATAAATAATCAGTATAAAAAATGTTCTTTCCTTCTATTATACACTTCTTTATCCACCAAAAATTCCAAATGAATTGCCAGGCATCCCCATGATCTCCAATTACCCATTTGTCGATTCCTAGAATGAATACTTTATGAAAAGCTAGTATTGTCAACAAAATATATAATTCTATGACGATTATATGTTCTAAAATTTTTTGCCAATTAATTTTCATAAATTACTATTTTAAACTTTTTCATAAAAAGCTATAACTAAGAAGAAAAACTCCACTTGCTTTATTTTAATTAAATTAAAATGTTTTCCAAAGAAATTAATCTCTTTTGCCTTAAAAGGTGAATTCTTTCTCTCGAAGTAATAAAATGATAAAGTTTATAAAAATAGCCAAAAAAATTGGCCTTTGAATACAAAACTTTGCAAAATTGCCTTAGGATTTTTGCAAAACTCAAGAACACCCAAACATAGCACTTTGTCGAATTTTATGTTCAAATTAAATCTTTCAGCATCATCGATTATGAAATAGCTCTTATGGCAAATTCTTTTTGCTTGTTTTATCATCTTTTCAGAATTGTCCAATCCAATTGAAGCACTGACTTTATCTTCAATTTCTTTGAGATAAATCCCGGGCCCGCAACCAACATCCAAAATCTTTTCATCCTTTGAAAAACTTATGAAAGAAAGAATTACTTTCATCTCCAACTTCTTGATAGGAAAAAGTACTGATAACTTTTGGTAAAAATTAGCTGCTAAATCGAAGTATTTGACAAATGACACAAATATAATTTCCATCGTTAAAATTTATTTAATGATTTCAATCGTCGTTCCTGCTTATAATGAGGAAAAATTTATAAGAAAAACTGTAACAAATATCAATAAAAATTTTCCGAGAGCTGAAATAATAGTGGTTTCTGGGGGGAGCACAGATAATACTGCCGGTATCGTTAAAAATTTACAAAAAGAAATTGCTAATCTTAAGTTTGTAGAATTTGAACAAAGAATAGGTAAAGGTGCAGCCATCCTTCAAGGATTTAAAATTGCTAAAGGAGAAATAATTGGTTTTATTGATGCAGATGGTGCATTTAAGATGAAAGGAGTAAAAAAGTTAATAACTGTTTTGAATACAGGAAGTGCAGATTGTGTTATAGCTTCTAAATGGAAGGGGATTAGTTTTTTCCATGTCAAGGAAAAATTCCTTAAAAAATTCGCAAGCAGGATTTGGAATTTGTTAGTAAAAATTTTATTTCAATTGAATTTTGAGGATACACAGGGAGGAGCAAAATTTTTAAAAAGAAAAGTTTTAAAGGCTATTGGAACGGATTTCTTTTGCAAGGGATTTGAGACGGATGTCGAGCTTCTCTGGAGAATTAAAAAAAGAAAATATTCTATTAAAGAGATTTTTATTTCTTCTTCATTTAGAAAAGAAAGTAAGTTTAGCATGCTAGATACAATTCCCATGTTTTTGAATATATTAAAACTAAGAATAAGAGGGATTGAATGATTAAATTTATTTCATTAACTTTTGATTTGGAAGAATTTTCTTTACCAATTGACTATGGAAAAAAAGTAAAAAATGAAAAAATGTTCCGAGTGAGTTATGAAGGATGTGAAGAGGTAATGAAATTATTAGAAGGATTTAATATTAGAGCGACTTTTTTTATAACTAAAAATTTTGCTCAGAAATTTCCAGATTTAATAAGAGAGCTTTCAAAAAAAGGGCATGAGATTGCTTTACATGCGATTAATTTTTATAATTTTGAGTCGCTTGTAAAAGAGAACGAGCTTTTAGAAAAAACTTCTGGAAATAGAGTCATAGGGATTAGAACACATAAACTCCAATTACCTTTGTTTGAGAATTTAAGAAAAATTGGAATCAAATACGACAGTTCTTTACATCCTACATATGTTCCAGGAAGGTACAATAATTTAGTATGTCCAAGAAAGCCTTTTATTGTTAATGGCATTTTGGAAGTTCCTATTTCTGTTACCCCTTTGTTAAGGCTTCCTTTTTCATTCGTATGGTTTAGAAACTTTGGACTGAACTATGCGAAAATATGTACGCTTATCACACTTAAAGGACAACTTTTCATAAACTTATATTTCCATACTTGGGAATTTGTAAACCTTAAATCTTTCGATTTACCCTTTTATGTAACAAGAAATACAGGGAATGTTATAAGTAAGCTTTTAAAAAAATACATAGAATGGTGCTTACATAAAAACTTCAAATTTGACTCTTAAAAAAACAAAAAAACTTATTTCTTCAATTCATTTAATGCCTCGTTAACTGCATTCAACTGCTCGCTATAGCGCTCTAAGTCTTCTTTAGTCCATTCAATTGTTGTAGCTAGCTCTTTCTTTAATTCTTTCAAAATCTTCTCAGCCAAAGTCTTCTCGAACATGAGGAGAAGTTGTTAATGGTAAGAGATAGATTTTGCTAATCCATAAGATTCCTTTAATACCGAATTTCTTTAAGACTATTTTACGGAAATTTCATCTCTCAATAACCTACTTTTCTTTCAATCTTAATCTTTCTTTTCATGTCTGATCTTAGAATTTACGTTAAGGATAAAGACGGTAAGGAAACTTCCTTTGTTACTCATTATGGGATGGACTGTAGGTTAGTCAGCGCGATAAACGAGAAAACAAGCGATTTTGAATCCTTGCTTAAAAGCGCTTATGAGTTCGATAAGGGCATATACGATATTAAAGCGTGCATGGATAACGAAGAGAATTATAGGGCTGAAGCAGAGTTCGCGAGGAAGCATGGCTTAAGCTACATAGCATTTAGACCTAAGCCAAGCAGAGATTGCCCTGAGTTAGAAAACAGGGCTCATGGCGGTCAAGTCCGCAGGTGCCTAGCAGTCCGAGGATAGTCGAGGTTACCTCTATGCCAATAGTACTTGAAACCAAAGAGCAGAAATGATTCCTTAAAATCACTTTCTAACATCCAAGACAATCAGTATCCCATTGCCTTATTTTCTGGTGATTATAGTCCCATCTCTCCATGATAAAGAATCACAGCCTTCAGCATCCTATGAAAGGATCGCTGTTCAGATTGGTAGACAAATACCTACAACAGCTTCTGCAGGTATTATCTTAAGCTTACGAGCAGGGACTGCTATTACTACGGCGATAAATCGTGCAGGACGCAACATAAGTGATTGGGAAAGTCAGTATGTAAAGTCCAATCCATAAGAGAATAAAACCCACTACTTCAGGTGTTAATAAATTATAATTTGTCTGTAAACTCTTTCCCGCTTCGTTTGCATACAGGAAGAGTATCCTTAGCGAGTTTCTCTCAAGTGTTTGAAAGATTAGAATGAATAAAATCAGTCCTAGCATGGAAAGAGGAATCGTTAGAGTTAGTTTGCCAATGCTTGGTTTTAAGAATTCCTTTACGCTTTGCCAATTCACTTTCTCACTAGAATGAATTGGTGACCTAAGTTTAAATAAATGATATGGAGTTTTCCAAATGGCTCGATTAGAACGAAGAACTTAAATAACACTTGATAAGATTAGGTAAAATGTGATTAAAGTTGAGAACCTTATTATCCACGAAAGCTATTCTCATCATCGTAATGGTTTGCTTTTCTATGGCATCTTTCGCCAATAATCTCTGGGCGCAGTCATCAAAAGGAAAGATTCTATTTGATGAAGCTCATTTGCCCTAAGCATCAGAAAGTTTATAGAAGCTCAATCTTCTGTCCAAGATGCTATTGGATTGTTCTTCTTTTCGGAACTTTCAGTAAAGAAAATCAAGAGCATCAAACTAAAAATTTTGGAATTGCTGATTTCAGCAGAAAGCTTGGAGAAGCATTGTTTGGCAGATAGTCAAGAAAAAATTTAAATAGGGCATTCAGTAGAAAGTTTAAACTTGATAACCAAAGTTGAAGCGCGCTTTTATTTCACTAATTCTTGTCTCCCTGATTTTGCTTCCTATGATTATAGGTATAGCTCCTGCCCAAGCGTGGAGTCTTCAGATAACGAATAAAGACAACAGTGCCGACTACCCACCTGTGGCGGAGTTCGATCAGCCGTATTCGATAACTGTGCAATGGGTTCAAGACTTTCAATCTATTTGGGGAATGATAATCTTAACAGCTAGAGAATGTGTAGAAATAGAAGATCTTCCTTCTATGGGAAACGGACCACATTCATATAGAATCACAACATCGTTCTTCCTGCCAAAAGAGGAAAATGTTCGAGCTAAGGTGGTTGTGATGCAAGCGTGGGGAGAAGGTGAGAACGACTTTGCTAGCGATAGATATGAATGGACAGTAAAAGTTACTTCACCAAGATATGAGGTGCAGTTTTTCACGAATCCTCCATTTCTAGGCGAGATTCGGTTTGGGGGCAATAGCTATTCACATGGTGAACGTGACTTTTTTCCATTAGGAACCTATTGGATAGAAGCCTACATATATGGCTCGACTAGAGAATTTGATAGATGGACTTTTACCGGAGGAATTTCAGTTGAGGACTGCTACAGTAAGAGCACTAAAGCAACGGTTACCGGTTCTGGAAGTCTTACCGCAAACTGGAAGCAAGGCGCATCCAATCCCCCCGAACTTACCCTTTTCCAACCCGAAATTGATGGACTGACTGTTAAGGTTAATGGTGTCACGAGGCCAGGTACGCCGGGCACTACGATCACGCGCATTCATTGGGATTGGGGAGATGGTTTCCGAGAGGATGGATGGTTCCCTGCAAGCCACACTTATGCTATGGCCGGAACGTATACGGTAACAGTTACAGCGTACCAAAGCGATGACTTATCGACAACAAGATCATTAACGGTAACCCTCCAGCCTCAAGCCCCTAGGGAGGCATGGCTTTGGATATTCGTCAAAGATTCCCAAACACAAGCTCCCATCGCAGGCGCTACCGTGTATTTCGACGGCGAGCTCATGCCGCAAACAGATTACGAGGGGAAAAGCAGGTGCACATATAGAGTTGTTAATCCACCCGAGATCCATTCTTGGAGAGTTGAAAAATCAGGGTACAAGATGGAGGAGGGAAATGTCCGAATAGATAATTTTGAAAGCGGCGGGGCCTTTACGGTCTACCTAGAAAAGGAAGTTCCACAAGGAATACCTCCTGAGCTCACTTTGTTTACACCGGAAATTGATGGATTAACGGTAAGTATCAATGGTGTTACAATGCCAGGAACCCCAGGAACCAGGATAGATAGGATCCATTGGGATTGGGGAGACGGCTTCTCTGAAGATCATTGGTTCCCAGATTCTCACACTTATAGCCAAGCTGGGACATACACGATAACCGTAACATCTTATCAAAGCGATGGGTTGTCGACAACAAAGTCTGTCACAGTAACAGTTTCTTCAGTTCCTCCACCTCCATCGTTTGACTTTAGGGTCTCGGCCACGCCATCAAGCCGAACTATTAAGCAGGGCGAATCAACAACTTTCGATGTAGTTGTGGAGATTGTAAGCGGTTCACCTGAAACTGTTTCTCTTAGTTTATCAGGTTTACCTTCAGGCACCTCCTATTCATTCAGCCAGAACTCTGGCTATCCAACCTTCACTTCAACGCTAACTATAACTACTAGCACTTCAACCCCTGTTGGAACCTTCACGCTTACTATAGCTGGTGAAGGTGATGGAATAGGCCGCTCAACGGATGTGGCGCTCATCGTGCAGAAAAAACCATCGGTGGCAGGGAATCTGTTAGTGAGAGTTTTTGATTCAGAAACACGTCAACCAATCCAGGGCGTTGGTGTGCATGTTGACGGCTCCTATCGTGGCGATACAGATTTTAATGGAGCTCTTCTAGTTTCAAACCTTGATGAAGGTTACCATCTAGTTGCTTTGAGGAAAGAGAGCTATAAAGACAAAATCATTGAGAACGTTTTAGTAGAGGGGGGTCGGACACAAGAAGTCGAAGTATACATGGAACCTGGTGAATATAGGGGGAAAGTGAAAGTAATTGCAGTGGTAATCGATCAATATGATGAGCCTGTTGATGGTGCTGAAGTGTACATTGATGATGGAGGGGGGATGAAAAGGGTTTGGGACCCATTCCCGAAATCAACTGACAAAGATGGTAAAGTTGAATTTTCCGTTGACGCAGGATCTTATATTATCGAATTTCGGAAAAAAGGATACAAAGTTACACAGCTGGATGAGACGAAGTTCTATGCTCCCATAGTGAAATCAAAAGTTCTAATGCCGAGGGGATTTGCCGTAAGAATCAAAGTTATAGGTAGATATTGGGCTTTCTGGCCTCCTTTCTCTATTCGCCATTATTGCGACACTTTTCGGGTCAATGATGCGCCGTATCCCATAGGATTAAGCGCTGATGACACCTGGCCTTTTTCATCCGCAGAGTGGTGGCCTAACTGGAAATATGAATTAATAATCCCAGGTTATGGTCGGGGTGAAGCACCATACTGGTGGGTAGGAGGTTGGTATCTTGACTATCCAGAAAAAGGAATACCGCTATCATTTGATGTTGAAACTTTCTCTTTAGGTTTAGGAGAAGAAGAAAAGGGGCCTTCATGGTCCTTTAGTGTTGATCCATTCAATAATCCAAAGGTTGGACGTTACGGTGTAGAGATAACTTTTAAGCTCACTAGCAAATATGACTGGACCGAAACCTGGAAACCGTTGAACAGCCCCCCGGCTGAAATCGATTGGTCTGCCCAGCGTTGAATCGCGATTCATCTAGGTTACGCCAATTATTTAAGCTTAAACATCTAATTTATAGTGGTGCCTTTGACAATCCTAAGGCCAACAATTGGTAAGGTGCTTCTCGCAATTTCTCTAGCTGGGATTGCGTGGTGGGCTCTGCGGAACGAATGGTTGCCTACAATAATGCTTTTCCAGGATCCTAATTGCGTGTACGCAAGACTAACATTATTTGGGTTGCTTCTTCAACCCTTTGCTCATATCGTCGGATACTACTTGGCTGTACCAGGCAACCCGACCAGACCCTTGCTAACACCCTTGGTAGTAGCATTGGATTTTATGTATTTCTACGTCATATCTTCAATAATCTTCTATATTGTTCAGAACAACATCATACTATTTCAGGAAAAGTTAATTCAGCCTAGACCCAAAGTTCTCAAAGCCGAAACTCTTCCAACAGTAAAAGCTGTTATGAAGTTTTGCCCGAACTGTCAGATCTATGTAGAGCCTGAATTAGATCGGTGTCCTAGGTGTAGAGGGTGTCTGTAGGGAAGTTATGAAATTGATCAAACCCATTAAACGATTCTTGGACTTAATCACAAGGGAAAACATTCTATTCGACTAAATCTTTAACGGGCATTGATGGAGCAGGATTGGTATGGAATCCATACCAAAAATAGTAAAAATAGAAGAACTAAAAGTGAGGGATAAAACCTAGACCTTCTAATTCTTCTTAAGATTATAGCACCATAAAATGCTATGAAGCAAGTTAGATGTGTGAGGGAAAAATAATAGACCATGGATGTAAGACATCACAGTAAAGGTTTCCTAGCTTGAGAATTCTATTACTAAACTGCATGTACTTGCTCCTAAAATAAATTGGAATTATAAAATAGGAGAAGAGAAGGATGTAGATTATAGGCGAACGAAACAGACCATATCTCAATTCAGTAGGTAAAACATATGGAATGATTAGAAAGAGTGATATGAAAATTTTCCACTTAGTTGGCTTCAAAAATTCCTTTATGCCTTCAAAATTCACTTTCCCACTAAATTTATATAGCATTTTTTAATAAAAAATTTAGTCAGAGACCTATTTGGTGGATTAAACTTTGAAAACTTTCCTGAAAGCGCTTCTCCTTATCGCTTCAACCCTTGCTATATGTGTAATTAATAACGCATCGATATTGGCGCAGCTACAACCAAAAGGAAGAATTCTATTTGATGAGGCTCATGGCCAGTTTTGGGTTGACCGCATCGATCTTGGTTATACAAGTTTAGCAAAAGAACTTAGGAGTGCAGGATATCAGGTCCTTGTACATTCTGAGCTTGAGCTTACTAAAGAGATACTTTCTGGATACGATGTCCTCGTTATTGCAAATGCATGGAAGGCTTATAGTTCAGATGAAATAGAAGCCATCAAAGAGTTCGTGAAAAGTGGGAAAGGCCTTCTTCTCATAGGCCTTGGTTGGTCATGGGTAGACTATCAAAAGCAAAGCATAGACAAGTACCCAATAAATATGATTGGCCGAGAATTCGGCATGACAATAAACGATGACATAATTGCTGATGAAACAAACAACCAAGGCGAGCCGGCATCCCCAATATTTTGCAAATTTGCCTCTCATCCAGTTACGAGTGGGTTGAGCAGAGTTGCACCAGTGAAAGGGTACCCGTCTTCGCTTACGCTATCAAGATCTGCTCAAGCCATAATCATGGGAGACGAGGATGCATACAGTACCTACCATGAGAGAGTCTATCCAAAGGGAACATACCCACCGGTAGCAGCAGTGAGTAGTTACGGTTCAGGAAGAGTTGTGCTATTGGGCCATGATGGTTTCTTCGCAGTCACTGAATATACCAGATCTCTGTACGAGTATGATAACTTGAAACTCGCTTTGAACATCTTCGATTGGCTGAGCGAAAAGGAAATAGTGCGATCTCCAATAATAACCACAACCCAAGAAGTTGTCAAAACTGTGGTTCAGCCAGCTCTAATAATTCCAAATTATGCTTTACTAATCCTTCCCATAATTGCTCTTATAGGGGCTTTTGCAGTTTTAGTTGTGAGGAAGAAACCAGGCCAAGTTAAGAAAGTGGGGAAACAAAAAAAGATGGAAGTTAAAGTTCTACACGATGAAACAAAGAAGATAGTTAAGCTTGAGGCTCGGCTAGACAATTCCATAGGCTCTATTGTAGAGGCTGTTGTCAATGCCCTAAAGCTTCCAAAGGAAGATTATTCGATTGTTTTCGGCAATAAAAAATTCAGTAAGGATGAATACTCGCTAACTCTTGATGAAATAGGAGTAAAGGAAGGAGATATTCTAGAGTTAATTAAAGCAAGGTGAAGAGATAAGATTATTATATTTTTAAACACCAATAGTGATGCTATGCTGGAAACTGTCGATAGAAAGGTAAGTAGAAGAAGCTATTTGAAGTATGTTGAAGCAGGAATAGCAGCTGTGACGGAGGCTGGAATCGGCTACTATTATTTCCTCAAATATAAATGTCAACCAATTACTCTTCCCACACCTACTACTACAACTAATTTTACCTCTACTACTGCTACCTCTCCTGCATTAAGCCCTTTGGCTTCGTATGCAAAATCTAAAGGTTTGTCCAATTCTGTTTTAGAAAAACTTGAAAGCAAGCTCGCTTCTAAGCCAGTTGTAGATAGATCTTATAGAGATTACATGAGGGGGATGGTTAATTTTGGATTAGTTAAGATGGAGGGAAAAGGGAGATGGAAAATTTATGAGATTATCGTTTTATTTTCTTCATCCTACCATTTCTTCTTTAACGGTGTAGCTATTATTTCCTTCACTTCAAGCTTCTTTGACGAGGGCTTTTGAGTTTATTAGCATTTAGCTGACGGCATTTGTATTCTCCGACTTTTCTCGTGTTATTTTTTATAATTCTTGAAGCAAACAGCCCAATAAGGATGACGAGAGGTGCAATCGTCATGTTCTGAAATTCTGGGACGGGTTCTCCAAAGGCGAGGAACTTGACTCGAACCCATGTCTCTTCTATCCGTAGATAAGCATTCGATGCAGCTCTACTCTCTAATTTGATGGTGACGTCAAAAGTTTCTCCACGTTCAGGAGAAACGTAAAAGCTATTTTCATAATATTTAACATTTTGGGCATGTAGGAGGGGGGCCCCACCAGTACTATAAGTTTGCGCTAAGAAGTCTATTGAAAACCATACATCTCCACTATGACCTTGATTCACCCATCCAAATGCAACTCCCTGGAGAATCGCTATCTCATCAACTCCAGAAAATATAACATCTTGATCCCAAGCAATTGCCCCGGGTCCCTGATTCACAACTTGTACATGGAGCTCTAGATATTGCAGAGTTATAAGACGGTAGGGAGTATGCACAGCAAATGGTGGAGAGAGTATAAAAGTCCCCCCAGTAATGGATTGAAATGCATTCCAATGGAATGTATAATCCCTAACAACTTCAGCTTCAACTTTGAGATTTGAAACACTAAGAAAAGCAAGAAGGACAAGAAATATTGAAATGAAGATATGCTTCAACTTCAGCTGTTATTTATTGAAAGTTGTATTTAAAGTTTCCTAAATATCTTGCTGCTTCTCGTTTCCCGAAATAATTTCACTATCCGCTTTAGGCGACTTATGGTTAAGCTGAGTGATCGGAAGATACGTGGGATCATCCATGAGAAGCTTAGGGGGATGAGTGCAGGCGAAATAGCGTTGATCCAATGGATCTCTCATAGGTGAGTGGAGCAGATCTGGCAAGCCTACAAGACTACAGGCATCATTCCAAGTTTGAAGAAGTCGGGTAGACCTAGAGGAGTCCGTCAGTCTGGGTGATGCCGCTCTCATATTGGAAGTCTACGATAGACTTAAGGTTAACGCCCTAACCCTGGAACGCGTACTGTTGAGTCTGCCTCTTAACACGATTCATATGGTTTTGAAGTAGGCTGGTAGAGCATTGCCTCAACCCACCCAAGCAGAGAAGACGAAAATGGGTTAGATACGAGGGGGCACAGAGCATGAGCCTCTGGCATATGGATTGGAGGCAGCTGTGGGATGGCCGCTGATGGGTCGCAGCCATGGACGATGCCTCTAGACTAATCGTGAGCTATAGCGTATTCAAGGAGGCAATAGCTGAGAATACAATCCAGGTTTTGAATCAAACCATAGCCCAAGTATGGATGCCCACGCGAAATCCTGACGGATCGAGGAAGCCAATTCTACGCGAATGAAGGAGAACGCAAAGAGAAAGGCATAAGCCGATTCGAAGCCTTCCTGGCCGAGAATGGAATCAAACATATCCTATGCTGAGTCAACCATCCCCCAAACCATCGGTAAGCTAAAGCGATTCTACGGCATCTACGAGCAGGAGCAATATCGATTCAAAAGCATAGACGAATACGTTTATTGGCAAAACGAGATCAAGCCGCATATGAGCCTCGACTGGGAACCCTAGAAACCCCAATCCAAGCGTTCCGTAGGAAAAAACCACCCAGAGAAGAAAGAACTGGCTTACAGAGAGGCTTGAAGATGGCGTTTATAGATGGGGCCGATAAGGGACGCGAGCTTGAGGCCGGTGAATGGACTCAGCAGAGTTAAAGCGAACTCATAGGGCGGGATGTGTGCAGGATCCCGTTTTGAAAGAAAAAAGAAAACTGTCGCATCAAGATGGATAAGGTTGATGGGCGAGGGCATCAACATCGAGTTTCAGCCTTCAGCCATACCCAGAAAGGTATTCAAACTAACTAGATGAGACAAGCGCCTAGCGAATGCCATGGGGAAGCGACTTGATTCAACCCTCAAATCCCCTTAACACGAGAATGGACACAGCATTAACCCAAAGTCGACTCTAAATCGGCTTCTATGACAGATTTAAAAGACCGCTTTAAGCTATACCGGTATCGCCAGTCATATACTTATGCAGACCTCAAGCAGAATGGAGGCATTGCTCTAGGATGCGTTTAGATATCGATCTACGTAAAACTTTTCTTAACTAGTTCGAGCGAGTGCTCTAGGTATGGGTCGCACCAGTGGCTCCAATACTGGGCTGGATTTTTAACGGGCACTGGGTTCTCCATCTCCGGTCCCGGGCTCGGATTACCCCCAACCGGGAGGCTGAAGAGTTCGCTGCAGTAGCCTATAGCCGCCTCCGAAACCATGTGGTCCAGGTTTGTGAGGAGTAGACCGTGGATGTCTTCCCCCGCCTCCTCCATAACTTTTATCAGG
>Ga0080004_1114044_pt1 | contig 20946 bp, 25 predicted proteins | sample WasSprMetagenome_FD_69207 | JGI IMG/M metagenome (GOLD analysis project Ga0080004, IMG submission 69207) | Sulfidic aquatic microbial communities from Washburn Spring, Yellowstone National Park, USA - WS (SPADES assembly) (version 2) | ecosystem: Environmental > Aquatic > Thermal springs > Hot...
ACCGGGCATGCAGACATAGAGAAAGCCCTCGTCGGCTGGGGAAATGTTTCCCGCGGGCTCCAGGAGTCCAGCCCGATCCGGCGCGGAAAGCCAAAGCGCCACCTGATCCGACTCCATCCTCCGGAGGGCATCGATAAGGTATTCGGCCTTAAAGGCGATCTCGATTCCCCGGGCAGGGGGGCGCAGGAGTTCCACCACTTCCAGGCTCTTTCCCCGCTCCCGCGAGGCCGCGGAAACTTCTAGCGCCGTGGCTTGGGCGGTGGCTCGCAAGGTCACTGCGCCCGACTCCTCGGCGGCAAAAAGCTCCGTGCGCCTAAGGGTCTCCAAAAATTCTTCTCTTGGGAGGAAAAGGCCGATCTGGTTATCCTTGGGAATGACCCGCTCAAAATCCGGGAATTGCTCCTGGATCAGACGGCAGGAGAACGTCACCGGCCCGGCCTGGAAGTGGATCTGGCCAGCCTCGGCATAAATTGTGGTCGTGTCCGCTACGATTCCGGAAAGGACGCGCTGGAGATCCGTGAGGATTCCCGCGTCCACGAGGAAAGAGCCTTCGAATTTTTCAGAGAGCCCAAGGATGGGGACGCGCTTGATTGCCAAGCGATACCCGTTGGTGGCGGCAAATTTTGCGCCGCCCTCTTTCAAAACGATGTCCACCCCGGTGAGGGCCAAACGCGTGGTTTCCGAGGCTTTGAGGGCGGCAAAGGCGGTCTGGGCGATGGCCTGGAGGAGCTGCGGAGTGGGGATTTGGCCCAGTGGGTCGGAAGTGGGTTCGGGGAGGTTAGGGTAGTCCTCGGCGGGAAGGACCGGGAGCTCAAACGTGGCTGGGCCGCAGGTGAGCCGCACCTGCGAATCGGCGGACTCCATGCGCACATCCACGACCTCGGGAAGCCGACCCACGAGCTGGCTTAGGACCTGGCCGGGTAACACCGCTCTTCCCCGTTCTTCCACGTTAGCCGGGACTCGGCAACGGATGGCTCTCTCCAGATCGGTGGCAGCGAATTCCACTTCTCCATTGATGGTGACGAAGCGGATTCCGGCCAAGGCAGGCATGGCCGTCCTTCCGGGTAAGGCGTGGCTCACGGTGCGCACCCCGAACTCCAAATCCTCCCGCCGCAATGTCACGTTCATTTGCCCTCCTTGCCCGCGGAATCATATCCGGAAAGAGGAAGCCGAGCGAGGATTTCCGCGGTCACTGCCGAAGGCGGAAGGGTCCCATCAATCACATAGCCCCGGGGAACCGTGCGGATGAACTCCAAGTAGGCCAGCCGAACCTGCGTGAAAAAGCCCAGGCCTTCGCCCTCGAACCGATCCCGAAGGGGGGTGCGTTCCAAAGCCACTTGGGGCGGGAGGTCCAAAAGGAAAACGTAGTCGGGCTCCAATCCTCCGGTGGCGAGCTGGTTGAGCTTGCGGATGAGGTCGAGGGGGAGCCCCCTTCCCCGGCCCTGATAGGCCAGCGTGGAGAGGGTGTAGCGGGAGCAAAGGACCCACTGTCCGCGGGCCAGCGCGGGCTTGATCACTTCCTCTACGTGCTCGTGCCGGTCGGCCACCACGAGGAGGAGCTCCGTAAGCGGCCGCATCTTCATTTTGGGGTCCAGGAGTATTTCCCGGAGCTTCAGGCCCAGCTCCGTCCCCCCGGGTTCCCGCGTCGTCAAAACCGGGATTCCCCGGGAGGAGAGGGCTTGGGAAAGAAGGCGGAGCTGGGTGGATTTTCCCGAGGCGTCCGGCCCCTCTAGGACGATGAATAGCGGTTTCATTTTGGGCCTCTAAGGATTCCCAGGGCCAAAATTCCCACGCCCAAAACGAGGGCGGCGTCCGCCACGTTGAACACCGGAAAATTCCCCAGCGCGAAAAAATCGAGCACATAACCCAACCTTGCGCGGTCGATCAGGTTTCCCAAAGCTCCTCCCAAAATGAGCGTACTTCCCCAGGCTTTCAATCCTTGGGGACGGCGCCAAAGAAGATAAGCGAAAAGGAGAGAGGCCACCACGGCGGAGGTCACAAGGAAGGCAAGGGTTCCCTCGGGGAAAAGGCCGAAAGCCGCGCCGGAATTGTGCACCCGGGTGAGGCGAAAAAGATTTCCGCCGATGGGCCAAACCTCTCCCGGCTGAAGGGCCCTGCTCACCCAGAGCTTTAGGCCTTGATCCATAGCGAGGACGGCCGCGGCGCCCATCCACGGTCGCTTCATCTTCGCCAGTCTACCCCGGCCTTCCCCCTCCGCCCAAAACCCATCCTTGCCCGGGAGGTTTTTCTCCCGTAGGCTTCTTGTCCCATGGCTGGCCTCTACATTGCCCTTTTGCATTTTCCCATGCGGAATCGGGAGGGGCAGGTTGTGGTGACCGCCCTCACCTCGTTGGATGTGCCCGATATTGCCCGCACCGCGCGCACTTACAACGTGAAGCGTTTTTACATCGTTCACCCTGTGGAAAGCCAGCGTCGAATTGCCGGAAGGCTTAGGGATTTTTGGCTTTCGGAGGAGGAGCTTCCCACGCGGCGGGAGGCCCTGGAGCTTGTGGCCATTCGGGAGGAGTTGGAGGAAGTTTTCGCGGAGATTTCCGAGCTTGAGGGCCGGCCGCCCTGGGTTTTGGGGACCACCGCGCGGGCCCATCTTCTTCCCTATCCCAAGGCGGACTGGGAGGAGGCCCGCCGGAGGATCCGGGAAACCCCGACCTTGGTCCTCTTTGGCACGGGACACGGGATGACCGATGAGCTTTTGGCCGCATGCGATGCGCTCCTACCTGCGGTGCGGCCCGGCGGGTACAATCACCTTTCTGTACGGGCCGCAGTGGCCATTATTCTGGATCGGCTGAAAGGAGAGGAACCATGACCGGCATGGACGATCTCATCCGCACGGTAGAGGCAAAGTTTATCCGCGACGAGATCCCGGAATTTCGCCCGGGCGACATCATCTGCATCTATGAGAAGCTCACGGAGGGCGCCCACGAGCGCCTTCACCCTTTCGAGGGCGTGGTCCTGAAGATCTCCGGCACCGGTGCGAATAAAACCGTGACCGTGCGCAAAGTGGCGGCTGGGGTGGGAGTGGAGCGCACCATCCCCCTCTACTCCCCGAGGATCGCGCGGATTGAGGTGGTGAAGAGGAACACCGTGCGGCAAAGCCGGCCCTATTGGCTGCGCCGGGTCACGAGGATCCACAAGATTCAATGAGGGAAAAGAGGGTGCGACCCGGGAAAAAGCCGGCGTGGCCGGTGCGGGTCTGGCATTGGTATCGGGAGCGCCGCCGCCGGAAAAAGCCGCCCTGGTTTATCCGGCTTTTGCGCCGATGGGGGGTGCAACTCTCTCCGCGGGCCGAACGGGCGGTGGCTTGGGTCGAGACCATCGTCGAGGTCGGCCTTCTTTTTTGGCTCATCATCACCTATGTCACCGTCCGCATGACCGTTCCCACGGGCTCCATGATCCCCGCCATCCTTCCCGGCGATTCGTTTTTCGTGGACATCGTCTCTTATCATTTCCGCTCGCCTACCCCCGGAAGCATTGTGGTGTTCTGGTTTTTGGAGGAGCTTCGGGTGACGAAGGTGCGGCCGGGAAGCGCGGCGGCCGAAGCCGGAATCCAAGTGGGTGATTACGTTGTGGCTCCAGGCCGATGGGATATCGGGGTGGGAGGGGAACCCGTTCCCTCGATGCTCACCCTTTCCCGGCGCATCCAGGCCCACCAGGACGGATCCTTGGAGTTCACGGTCCTCCGCCCGATTACGAACCGCGAGGCCCAAGTGGTTTCCCTTTGGGTGAAAATCCCCTCAGGCGCGAAAAATTTGGCCGACCTTGGCATAGATTACAAGGCCCGGCGCTCCCGGTACGTGAAGCGCTTGGTGGCCGTGGGCGGGCAGACCGTACAAATTGGGCCGGGTGGGAAAATCCTCATCAATGGGGAACCCTCCCCCATCTTTGCCGACATGACCTATGCCCGCACTGGGATGGGCATCCGCTACGGTATCGAGCCCACCCTTGTTCCCGAAGGGCACTTTTTCGTTTTGGGCGATAACACTCTGAACTCCTACGACTCCCGCTATTGGGGCTTTGTGCCCAAAGAGGAATTCATCGGCTGCCCGTTTTTCCGGGTCTGGCCGTTTTCCCGGTTCGGCCCCATGAACGGGTATTTTTGGAGTAGCCGCTTCTAAGGAAGTTTTCCCGCAAGCTCCTCCGCTTTTATCCCCCGAAGGAAAAGGACCTTTTCCCGCGTTTTCTCGCCCCGGATGATGGAAATTTGCGACCTCGATAAGCCCAAAAAGTCCGCGAGGAATTCCACGAGGGTCTCATTGGCCCGGCCTTCCCGAGCGGGGGCAGCGATCCGGATCTTCAGGGCTTCGCCGTGGAGCCCCACGATTTCCGAGCGGGCTGCGGCCGGCTGCACCCAAACCCGGAGCTCTACCCCGCCAGGGACCTCGCGGAAGGCTTTCTTCGCTAGCTCTCCCACGGCCTCGGCAGGGCAGAGATGCTCGGCGGCGGGGAAAGGATCTCCGCAAGGAGGATGGCCGCCCTCGGGTCTTTTTTCAGAATTTCCTGAACCGTCTTGAGGGTGCTCATGGTATGGCTCCTGGGCCTTGCTCACCGGGTTCTTGGGGCGTGGGCCCTTCCTCGCGGGCCAGGCGTTCCCGCATTTGGGTATCGGCTTGGATATTGCGGAGGCGGTAGTAATCCATGATCCCAAGTTGACCCTTGCGGAAGGCCTCGGCGATGGCCCGGGGGATCTCCGCCTCGGCTTCCACCACGGCCGCCCGGCGCTCCCAAACGAGGGCCTTCATTTCCTGTTCCCGCGCCACGGCCTGAGCCCGCCGCACCTCCGCTTGGGCTCGCGCCACTTTGAGGTCCGCTTCCGCTTGGGCCGCCTGAAGCTCGGCCCCAATGTTTCGGCCCACATCGATATCGGCAATGTCGATGGAAAGGATCTCAAATGCGGTGCCAGCATCGAGACCCTTGGCCAAGACAAGCTTGGAGATGGAGTCCGGGTTCTCCAGGACCTCCTTGTAGGAGTTGGCGGAACCGATGGCGGAGACGATCCCCTCGCCCACGCGGGCGAGCACGGTCTCTTCGGTGGCTCCGCCCACGAGGCGGTCGATGTTGGCCCGCACGGTCACCCGGGCCATGACCAAAAGCTCGATCCCGTCCTTGGCTACTGCGGAGACCTTCGGGGTTTGGATGACCCTGGGTTCACGGACATGGCCACGGCGTCGTACACATCCCTTCCCGCAAGGTCGATGGCCGCGGCCCGCTTGAAGGTGAGCGGGATCCCCGCCTTATCCGCGGAAATGAGGGCCCGCACCATCCGCTCCACGTTTCCGCCCGCGAGATAGTGGGCCTCGAGTTCCGAGACGGAAAGCTTTATCCCTGCTTTCCAGGCGGCGATCATGGGGTTGATCACCCGATGGGGATTCACCTTTCTTAGGCGCATTCCGATGAAGGTGAGAGGGCCCACGGGAACCCCTGCGGCCAACGCGGAAATCCAGAGCCCGATCGGAACGAAGTAGAAAAAGATCTGGAGAGCGATGAACGCCAAAACCCCGATCACGAGCCACAAGATCCACATCTCAACCCTCCTTTACCCTCCGGACCACCTTGCGGTAGCCCTCGTCCCGCACGATCTCCACCCCGCTTCCTTTAGGGATAAACCCCTCCTCTGCCACCACGTCCAACGTTTCGCCCTCGAACTCCGCCTTTCCCACGGGGTGAAGATCGGTCAGGGCTTTCCCGCGCTTTCCCACATAGGGACTTGCGGCGGACGGGAGCTTCCCCACCGCCCGCTCCTCGATGGCCGTTTTCAACACCACGCCGCCCAAGCGAAGCCGGGATTTGGGAATCCAAGTGAGGAAAAGCGCAAAACCAATGAGGCTTACCACCAGCGCCAAAGCTACAGCCCCAATGGCGGAAGCCGCTTCCGCCGGCCCGGTGAAGGGCCCCGTCATCGCGGTGTAGAAACTAAGACCAATGAGGATGAGGCCCACGATCCCCGCCAAACCGAAATCCGTGGCGGTGAAAACGAAGACCTCAAGGAGAATAGCGATGATCCCGGCGAGGAAAAACACAAAGGATTCCCAACCCGCAAGGCCGGCAAGGTAGTGGGACCAGAAAAAGAGGGCCAGGGCGGCAAGGCCCACGGTTCCGGGAACGCCAAAGCCAGGGGTAAAGGTTTCGATAAGAAGGCCCAGGGAGCCCACGGCGATAAGAAGGGCCGCCACCCAGGGGCTGGTGAGGGTGTCCACGAGCTGGTCCACCCAGCGGTACGTGGGAGCGCGGAGCACCGCGCCGGCCAGCCCGGAAAGCTCCAAGACCTGGGCTAAGGATCCCGCTTCGCCCTCGGAATATCCCCATTCCGCCGCGGTTTTGGCCGTAAGGGTGAGGAGCTTCCCCCGCTCCACAAGAGCTGGAATTTCCACATCCCGATCCACCATGGCTTCCGCCACGAGGGGGTTTCGGCCGCGATGCTCCGCGGTGGCGCGGAAAAGGGCCCGTACCGCGGACACGACCTTCTCCGGCGCCTCTTCCATCCGGCCCTGGGGATCGAAGTAGACCGGGGTAGCCGCGCCCATCACCCCGCCCGGCGCAAAATAAATTCTTTCGCAGGCGATGGCCAAAAGGGCTCCTGCGGAGTAGGCCTCGCGGTTCACGTAGGCAATCGTCGGGATTTTTGCGGCAAGGATAAGATCCCGGCAGGCTTGGGCCGCATCCAGATATCCTCCGGGCGTGGAGAACTCCAGGATCACCGCGGAAGCTTGGGCCTCCTCCGCTTCTTTGAGGCCGCGCTGAAGGTAGGAAACCATGCCCCGGCCGATCTCGCCTTCCACCGCCAAAACCCACACCTCCCCCGCATATCCCGAAAGCAGAATCCCCAAGCAAAGGAAAGTCAAAATTTTGGCGCGAATCGCGCGATTATAGGCCGAGAAACTGGGTAAACTGGCGAAGGGAGAAAAATGTGGGTCGGGATTGAGGCTTGGCCGGCGTGGGTTTTGGGGCTTCTGGGCGGCCTTGTGATCACCCTTTTGAACGCGTTGGGCGCCCTCTCTGTCTTCCTTTGGCCGAAGCCCTCCGCCCGGGCCCTGGACAGCATGCTGGGCTTTGCCGCGGGCGTGATGCTCACCGCAAGCTTCACGAGCCTTATTCTTCCGGGAATCGCCGAAGGAGGCCTGGGTCCCGTGGTGGCGGGCATAGCCTTCGGCGCCCTTTTCCTCACGCTTTCCGACCGGATCGTTCCCCATCTGCACCTTGACCGTGGGGCGGAGGGGATCAAGGGCACGAGGATCCGCGCCGTTTGGCTTTTTATTTTGGCGATCACCCTCCACAACATGCCCGAGGGCCTGGCCGTGGGGGTGGGGTTCGGCTCCGGCGAGATCCGCCGCGGCCTTCAGCTCATGTTGGCCATCGGCCTCCAAAACATTCCTGAGGGTTTGGCCGTTTCCGCAAGCGCCCTAAGCGCGGGGATGGGGAGTGCCTTCTATGCGGGAATCGTGGGAGTAAGGGCCGGGCTTGTGGAAATCCCTTTGGCCCTCTTGGGTGCCTTGGCGGTGGAGGTGGCCCGGCCCATCCTTCCCTACGCCATGGGTTTCGCCGCGGGCGCCATGCTCTACGTCATCTCCGATGAGATCATCCCCGAAACCCACCGCCAAGGGCACGAGCGCTTTGCCACCCTGGGCTTCCTTTTGGGGGCGGTGGTGATGCTCGCTTTGGATGTGGCCCTCTCTTAGCGCCCCAAGGTTCCCGCGCCCTCGGGGAGGTGCCGCGGGATGAGCATCCCCGGGATCTCGTCGATGTTGTGGAAGTGGTCGGAAGCGCGGATGAGCTCCACGGATGTGGAGCCGCGGCCGGGGCCCAAAACGGAAACCCTCTTCCCCAGCCGACTGAGGTAGTCCACAAGCGGGACGAAATCGGAGTCACCGGTTACCAGGATGAACTCCTCCACAAACGGCGCGACATTTACGGCTTCGAGGACGAGTTCCGTGTCCATGTTGGCCTTGAGGCCGCCGTCGGGATGCTCCCGCACGGGTTTGGCAATCACCCGGAAGCCCATGAAGGAAAGGGCATCGATGAGGCGGATTCGCCGCTCGTCCTCGCGCCGGTAGGGCACAAACGCGAGGAACTTCACCTCCCGCTCATCGAAGCCGAACTGCGTGAGAATGAAGTCCTTGAGGGCGTCGTAGCGCACCTCAAACCCCTGGCGCTCGAACGTCTCCTGAATGTTTTGCACGTCTACAAGCACAACTGCGCGCACTTTCATGGCTTATCACCGGAAAAAGCTCAGATGGGCTTTGCTGAAGGCCCTGCTTAGGCGACTGAGCTACTTCCACAAAAATTTTAGCCGTCTTTGGGGCCAGCGCAACCTGGCTCGCAAGGTGGGCAAAGGATACGATTGCAAGCGAAAGGAGGGCAAATGATCGCCAAAATTCCCGTTAAAACCCGAAAAAGGGAGGAGGCCGTGGATATCACCGAGGAGGTCCAGCGGGCCATCCAGGAATCCGGCGTGCGCGAGGGCTTCGTCATCATTTATGTTCCCCACGATGCCGCGGCGGTGAGCATCCACCGCACCTTGGCGGAGGAGGAAGCCCCGAAACTGGACGCGATGCTTGAGGCGTTAAATCCTGATCGCATCGCTCCCGAATACACGAAGGCCGCGCTTGTGGCACCCACGGAGGTGGGGGTGGTGGTGGACGGGAAGATGGTCCTCGGCGAGGACCAGCGCATCTACTTCTACGAGTTCGATGGGCCAAAGGATCGCGTGGTTTACGTGTATGTAGGGGGGTGAATCGCATGCGGAAAGCCCTGCTTCTCCTTTTTCTTTTGCCTTTCCTCGCTTTTGGGGTAGAGACCCTCGTTTTTGTGGAGGAGCCCACGGCGGCGAAGGCGGTGGACATGATCCGCACGGGTGCCCTCGATCTTTTCGGCGTCGGTGTGGTGGACCCAGCGCTCTTGGAAAAAATAAGAGGGGATCCGAAACTTTCTTGCGCCCCCGCTTACACCGCCGTTTGGCACCTCAGTTTCAATCCCGTGGGTCCCTTTTTCTCCGATGGCCGGTTGAACCCCTTTTCCGATCCCCGGGCAAGGGAGGCCCTAAACTGGCTCTTGGACCGGGAATACATCGTGCAGGAAATTTTGGCCGGCGCGGGTTTTCCCCAGATTTTGCCCATCCGCCCAATTTTTCCTGATTACGCGCGGCTTGCGGAATATGCCCGCCCCCTGGAGCTTCAATATTCCTTCGACCCCGAGCGGGCGAGGGCCGCGATCTTCCAGGTCATGCGCGATTTGGGCGCGGATTTCCTCGATGGCCGTTGGGTCTATGCCGGCCTTCCCGTAGAAATTCGCGTTCTCATCCGCACGGATGCCCGCCGCCCTTTGGGCGATTATGTGGCACGACTTCTCGAAGGCCTGGGCTTTTCCGTGCGCCCCCTTTATGCCGGGTATTCCGAAGCGCTGCGGATCCTTTCCGCTCCGCCAGAGGAAGGGCTTTGGCATATCTACACGAATAGCCTTGTGGTCTCGCTGATTGAGCGCGATGAGGCCGCCACTTTCCAGCTCAACTACACCCCCGTTTTTCCCTATCCGCCTTGGCAATATTTGCGGCCGAGCCCAGAGCTTGCGGAGATCGCGGAAAGATTAGCCCGAGGGGATTATCGCGATTTTGCCGAGCGCACGGCACTTATGGCCAAAGCCTTAGAGCTAAGCATGCGGGATTCCTCCCAAGTTTGGCTTGCCGTGCGTGCCGCCTGCTATCCCCATTCCGCGGAGTTAGGGCTTTCGGTGGATCTCGCCGCCGGCCTCGCTACAGGGATTTGGGCCCGCACCCTCCGCGCGGAAAAGGAAGCGGTGAAGGTCGCTCTCCCCTCGCTGCTTTCCGCACCCTTAAATCCTTTGGCCGGCTCCTTCACCGTTTACGATCAAACAATAATCCGCGCCACCACCGATTACCCGCTTCTCCCTGACCCCTATAGCGGCCTTTACATTCCTTTGGATTTGGCGAAAGCTGAGGTGTACCTGACCCCCGGGGAAACGGTCGAAAAAACCTGCGACTGGGTGGAGCTTAAGGTGGTGCCGGAGATCTCCGTTCCCAAAGAGGCCTGGCTTTTGTGGAATGCCAAAGAGGGAAGGTTCCAAACTGTGGGCGAGGTCCATCCGGAAGGGCTTGCGGCGCGGTTCAAGGTGGTGCTTTTCTTCCGACCTGACCTTTGGGAGAAGACCTGGCACGATGGGACGCGCTTTTCCCTTGGGGACTTCCTTCTGCGGTTTGTCCTCCTTTTTGACCGAGCAGATCCACAAAGCCCGGTTTTCGATGAGGGCGCTGTTCCGGCATCTCAGGCTTTCCGCGCACATTTCCGCGGGCTTTGGATCCGAAGCGTGGATCCTTTGGTGGTGGAGGTTTATACGGACCTCAAGTTCTTGGATGCCGAGTGGATTGTAGCCAAAGCCGCGGAGCTCATTTATCCCGCATATGAGATGGGACCCGGACCCTGGCATGTTTTAGCTCTCCTCCTTTTGGGCGAAGGAGAGAAAAGGCTCGCCCTTTCCCAGAGCAAAGCGAAGGCCCTGGGCGTGGAATGGGCGAACCTCCTTTCTGGGCCAAGCTTGGAGATCCTCTCCGAGCTTTTGCGGGCCGCGGCGGAAAAGGGCTTTGTTCCCTATGCCGAGTTTTTGGGAGGCTTTATTTCTCGAGAGGAGGTGAAGGAGCGGTACGCGGCCTTGGCTCGCTTTTTCGAGGATCGAAAGCACTTTTGGGTGGGAAATGGCCCGTTCTACGTGGATTTGGACAAGCCGGTGGAGAAAGTTTTGGTATTGCGGCGGTGGCCGGGCCATCGAGATCGACCGCAAGGCTGGCAGGAATGGGAAAAGTTTTCCGTTCCCTGGGTGAGCATCGAGGGCCCTTCCGTGGTCGATGCCCATGCGGGTGCAGTCTTTTCCGTCGCTCTCTATCAAGATGACGTCGCTCTTTCTTCTTCCGACGTCGTTTTTGTCAAATACCTCCTTTTTGACGCGGAGCAGGCCCTGGTGGACTGGGGGTTTGTGGAAGCCTCCCAGGGCCGATCTGCCGTGAGGCTTAGGCCGGAGGTTTTGCGCAGGGTTGCCGGGGGTCCGGCGCGGCTGGAGGTGGTGGCGGCGCTGCGGGGGGTGGCTTTCGCGGTCTTGGGGTCCTTGACGTTCACGGTGCTTGGGAGCGGAGGTTGACGGCGAAGCATCCATCCCGGTAGGATTAAGTGGATTGCCCGGTAGCTCAGTTGGCAGAGCGGCCGGCTGTTAACCGGCGGGCCGAGGGTTCGAGTCCCTCCCGGGCAGCCAGGGTCCGTAGCTCAGGTGGTTAGAGCGCACGCCTGATAAGCGTGAGGTCCCTGGTTCGACTCCAGGCGGGCCCACTTTTTCATACAAAGCTCAACCCCCTCAAATCCGGTAAAACTGCGTCCGCAAAAATTTTGATTTCCTCAGGTTGCCCTAAGCCCGTAAGGACCCCCAAAGTAGCCCGGCAACCTGCGGCGCGGCCGGCCTGAAGGTCCGTGGCCGTGTCGCCCACCACGATCCCTCCCGTCGGAGGAACCCCAAGAAGCGCGCAGGCCTTCCAAATGGGATCCGGAGCGGGTTTCTTTGCGGGACACACGTCAAGGCCCACGACCGTATCCACGAGTTCTTCCCAACCCAAAGCGCGGAAATGCTGCCATGCTGCGGAAGCCAGATCGTGCGTCACCACTCCCACCTTCCCTCCCGCTTTTTTGATCGCTTTGAGCGTTTCTTCCGCGCCGGGCGTGGGTTTGAGGTGGCGCACAAAGGGGAAGTCCTCATCCACATCTGCAAAGATTTTTCTCACTAGCGCCCGAAGGTCTTCCGGCGTTTCCCCCAGCATCTCCGCGAGGAAGCGGGCCGTTGCCTCTTCCGCCTCCGGCCGGGGAAGGGGGATAATCCCCCAATTTCCGGGCCGGCCGCGATCCACCCCCATGAATTGAGCCAATGAAGCGGCTTGCTTTTGGGAAAGCCCCAAGGCGGAGCTCAAGCGCCGCGCCCTCTCAGCCATCACGGAAAACCAATGGTCGAAGGTGATCAGTGTTCCGTCTTTATCGAAAAGGAAAGCCTCCGCGTGGAAGGGTCGGCCATCGACCCAAAACCTCACAGCCATATGCATGAATCTACGCCTTTCCTCTTCCCGCCGCAACGAGGTGGAGCACATTACGGACAAAAGGGAGGGGTAGCGGTCCCGCGGGTTCCAAGGAAACCTCAGCCTCCTTGGTAAAGTGGGCGGCGATGAAAACCTACCTTTTCATCCTCGTTGGGCTCGTGACCTTCCTCCTTTTGGGTTTGGCCTTCTCGGCCCAGGCTCCAAGTCCCCAGGAGATCCCAAACCCCCAGGTGGAGAGGCAAAGCGAACCTTGCGGGCCCCGTCCCCCGGAAAACTCGATCCACGGAAAACGGGGCGTTTATCTTACGGCTTACGCTGCCGCGAATTCTGCGATTCTCAGCGAAGTTCTTGCCCAAAGCGCCCGATTTGGCCTAAACGCCATAGTGATCGATGTCAAAAACAACGAGGGCGAAGTGTGCTACTCCTCTCAAGTTCCCAAGGCTCGAGCCCTGGGGGCGGTGCGGCCGCTTCTCGATTTGGCGAAGCTCGTCCAGGAGCTGCATCGACGCGGATTCTATATGATCGCACGGACGGTGGTCTTCTACGATCCTATTTTGGCCAAAAGCCTGGGCGTTCCTACTGCGCCCTGGGTTCTTCCCACCGAAGCGGAGGCCGCAAGCTACAACCTCGCCATTGCTCAGGAAGTGGAGGGCTTAGGAGTGGATGAGATCCAGTTCGACTACATCCGCTTTCCCGACGATGGCCCCATAGGCCCGAGCTATTCGGCCCGCTGTGCGGCGGTGGAGGCCTTTCTTTCCAGGGCCAAAAGCGTTCTTTCCGTGCCCATTTCCGCGGATGTGTACGGGAGGGTGATGTGGCTCTGGAACGCCCAGAAGATCGACCCCATCGGGCAAAACCTTGAGGGCATTGCGAGGATTGTGGATGTGGTTTCACCCATGCTTTATCCCTCGCACTTTGTGGAACCGGAGCTCAAAGCGGATCCCTATGGCACGGTTTTGCGCACGATGGCGCATGGGAAAGCCCGCGTCCGGGCGCCTTTGCGTCCTTATCTTCAGGCGTTCTCTATGGCGATTCCTTCGGGAATGAGCCTACCCGAGTACATCCTGGCCCAGATCAAAGCCGCCGAAGAAAGCGGGGCCGACGGTTATCTTTTTTGGAACCCAAAAGCCGATTACTCTGGCCTTTGGCAGGCCCTGAATTTGGCCCAAAAGGAACGCGGGCCGTAAAATGGAGTCAAAGGGGGCGGGATGCGCGGGATTTTCGTGATTCTCCTTGCTCTTTTTGCGGGGTTAGGGAATGCCCAACTCTATCCGCAAAGTTTTACCTGCACCGGGGAAACAGAAGGGGATTTCTGTTGGCTTTCGGACGCAAGGCTTTATGCTGTGGCGCGCTGGCATTTTGAGAACGTCCGTTTTGGCGAGTGGACCTTGGTCCTTGAGGGCGTGGGCCATGATCCCTGCGCCACCTGCAGCCTGGGTCGGGATATCACCGTGCAGGTTTTTTGGCGGGAATCCCCTGATCAGCCCTGGAATTGGACGTTTGTCGTGCTTGAGAACGTGGCTCCGGAGACAGGGCCTTTGGGGTACAGGGTCCGGGCGGAGCTTCCCTTAAGACTTTTCGGGCCCGAGCTTTGGGTCCTGGTTCGGCGGGCTGTCCTCTGCGATCCCTATCCCGGTTTTTCCTGGAATTCCGCGTATCTTTTGGCGCCCAAGCTTCCCGAGCCTTCGCCGCTTCCCCCGCCTCCGGAAGTCCTGCTTCCTCCACCCCCGCCCCCTCCTCCGCCTCCGGTCGCCAAGTGCCAGATCGGGCCGCTTTTCGCGTGTGAGCCAAGCGGCCTTCCCGCAGAGTGCGTTCCGGAGGGGGTGGATTTGGGGACCGTAACGAGGGGAAAGCTTCTGGATACCTACGGTCCAGGGGATGCCCAGGCCCTCGAGATCGGACACTACTCCGGCGAGATTTCTGAGGGAGATTACCAGGATTGGTACAAATTCGCTGTGCCCAAAGGGGAAGCGCGGCTCGTCTATTTCAAGGTGAGTCCAGGCCTCACTGTAGACCTCTACCTCGTGCACGACCCTTGTGGCACCGACCTTGGAATTTGCTTCAATGTCCAGGGCGAAGCCGTCCTTTACGCGCCCTGTCAAGCGGGCGTGGAGTGCGTGACCCTTCCCGATGGGCCCACGGAATGTTTTCGTGGTCCCACGTGTGGGTTTTTCATCCGGGTGGTGCACAAAAGCGGGGCTGGGACATATTGGATCTCCATTTTGCCGGCGGAAATAAAGCCTTAAGTGATCCTGATTGGGCTTGATCTCGCTTGGTCCTCCGCCAACCCTTCCGCGGCGGTGGCCTTGGCTTGGGATGGCCGGCGCGCTCGGCCTTCCCTTTGGGCGGATCGCCTTTTTTCCGACGCGGAGATCCTTCAGTTTTTGGAAAAAGCGGCCCCCGTGGGACCCGCCCTTTTAGCGGTGGATGCGCCCCTCTTGGTTCCCAACGAGAGCGGGACGCGGCCCTGCGATCGGGAACTTTCGCGTTTTTATCGAAAGGCCAAAGCCATGGCCTATCCCGCGAATCGCCGTCGGGTTACCCGCGGCGAGGAATTGGTCTCAGCACTGGCCCGCCTCGGCTTTTCCCACCGACCTTGGGTGGAGGCGCAAAAGCCCGCGCGCCAAGTGGTGGAGGTCTTTCCTCATCCGGCCATGGTGGAACTCTTCGGCCTTCCCGAGATCCTCCGGTATAAGGCCCGGCCGGGCCGTTCCCTCGAATTCCGTTGGCAAGAGCTTTCGCGCTACCAAGAGCTTTTGCGTTCCCTGAAAAAGTCTGAACCGGCGATGGAAGCGGAGGAGATTCTCTCCCTCCCAGCTCCCGGGCTGAGGGGTAAAAGCCTAAAGGCGCTGGAGGACTTGCTCGATGCCCTTCTTTGCGCGTATATCGCCCTCCACGTTTGGTATTGGGGCCCAAGGGGCTACCGCCTCTTTGGGGACGAAAAGAGGGGGTATATCCTCGTTCCCCTTCGGCCGAGTTGATCCCCATGCGCAAAATCCCCAACGAAGAGAAAGTCCAGCGCTGGCGGGCATTCCGGCCAGCGGAGCGCTTTCCCATTGTTGCCGTTTTGGACAACCTCCGCAGCGCCTACAACGTGGGCTCCATCTTCCGCACGGCGGAATGCGCCTACATTTCCGAGGTCATCCTCTGCGGGATTACTGCCTGTCCTCCCCACAAAGAAGTGGAAAAGACCGCCCTGGGTGCGACGAAGATGATTCCCTGGCGGTACTTTCCCGAGACCTTGGAAGCGATCCGGGCCTTAAGAGCGGAAGGCTGGCACATCGCCTCTTTGGAGATCACCGATGCCAGCGTTCCCGTCCAGGCCGTGGACCCTAAGCTTTTCCCCTTGGCCTTAGTTGTGGGAAACGAGCTAACGGGCGTGGACGAAAGGGTTTTGGCGGAATCCGAGGCCATCTTAGAGGTACCCCAATACGGGGAGAAGGAATCGCTGAACGTGGCCGTGGCCTTTGGGGTGGCCGTGTTTTTCCTCGTGGAAAAGTGGCGAGCTATTCGAGGCCTAAGTAGTTCTTCTGGGCCGGGGTGAGGGCATCTATTTTTGCGCCCCTGCTTTTTAGGAAAAGTCTTGCCACCTCTTCGTCGATCTCCCGGGGCACAGGATAGACCCGCGGGGCAAGCCCCTTCCCTTCCCGGGAAAGCCAAATCAGGGAAAGAAGCTGCAGGGAAAAGGAGAGGTCCATGATTTCCGCGGGGTGGCCATCGCCGGCCACGAGGTTCACGAGCCGCCCCTTGGCCAAAAGGTACACGCGTTTTCCGTTGGGCAAGGGGAACTCCTCCACGTGCTCCCGCACCCTTCTTCCCTGGGCCCGGGCGTAGAGGGACCGAACATCGATTTCCACATCGAAATGCCCGGCGTTTGCCAAAATACAGCCATCTTTAGCTTCGAGGATGTCTTCGTACGTGACGGCATCTATACATCCGGTGGCGGTAACCACGAAATCCGCTTCCTTGATGGCTTCCCTTACGGGAGCCACTTGGAAGCCCTCAAGAAGCGCTTCGGAAGCCTTCACAGGGTCCACTTCCGCAACGATCACGCGGGCGCCCAAGCCCCGGGCGCGCTGGGCAATGCCCTTCCCGCACCAGCCAAAACCTACCACCAGGACCGTTTTTCCCGCTACGAGCAAGTTCGTGGCCCGCATGATGGCGTCCCAAACGGACTGCCCTGTTCCGTAGCGGTTATCGAAAAGGGATTTCATTTGCGCGTCGTTCACGGCTACCGCGGGAAAACGCAATTTCCCCTCGCGCTCGAGTTTCCGCAGGCGTACCACCCCTGTGGTGGTCTCCTCGCATACGCCCAGGGTTTCCTGCCCAAGATCCCAGGCCTCGCCGTGGAGGAGGTAGGAGAGGTCGCCGCCGTCATCCAAAACGAGGTGTGGCCCTATGGAGAGAACCTTCCGGAGGAACGCGTGATATTCCTCTTCGGTGGCCTCTCCGCGGGCGAAGACGGGCATCTCCTCGGAGAGGGCCTGGACCACATCGTCCTTCGCGGAAAGGGGGTTAGAGCTCGTGACCGCGACCTCCGCGCCCAAGGCCTTGAGGGCCAAGGCGAGCCTGGCCGTCTTGGCCTCGAGGTGAATGGCCATGGCCACCCGTTTTCCCCAAAGGGGTTTTTCCGTGGCGTAGCGTTCCTCCAAAAGCGCCAAGATCGGCATATGGTCCCGCACCCACCGGATCTTCTCCCATCCCCGCTCCTTAAGATCGCCCATGGCAAGGAGGATCTTAGCCTAGCGGGAGAAGGCGCGCAGACCCCAAAATATCCCGAAAAGGAGAAGGACGATTCCGATTCCCTGAACTAGCCCGATCCGCTCGCCAAAGAGGAGGAAAGCCCAAAGGGAAGCGCCTATAGGCTCGCCGAGAATGCTTATGGCCACGGCCGAAGCGGGGAAACGCCGCAAAGCCCAGTTCACGGACGTATGCCCCAAAACCTGGGGAACAAGGCCCAAGAGGAAAAGCCAAATCCAGTCACCTTTCGGTGGAAGGATATGGCCAAAGGCTAAAGCCAAAAGGAAAAGGGAAAAAGCGGCCACGAAGTAGGTAATGGAAACGTAGGGGATAAACGGGATCCTTTCCCGGGTGTGGCGGCCCAAAACAAGGTACCCGGAGGCGGCCACCGCGCCCAAGAGGGCAAGGAAATCGCCCCACAGGACTTCCTTTCCCAGGCGCAGGTCCCCAAGCCCAATGAGGCCTACGCCTAGGAGGGCTAGCCCCACTCCCAGCCAAAAGGCTTTGGGGGCGCGTTCGCCCAAAAGCCAGGAGAACAAGCCCACAAAAAGGGGGTTCGTGTTCACGAGGACCACGGAGCTTGCCACAGAGGTGAGGCGCAAAGACTGGATCCAAAAAGCGAAATGTGCGGCGAGAAAAATCCCCGCTACCCCCGCGTGAAGGGCCTCCCTACCCTTCCAGCCTCTCCCACCGAAAGGAAGGAGGAGCAAGGCCGCGATTCCCATGCGCCAAGCAGCCACGGTCAACGCGGGAGCGGAGGTGAAGCGGACCAAGGGGCCGCCCCAGGAGATGGCAAGGACGCCCAAGGCCAAGATGCCCCAATCCCTGGCCTTCCCCACGGGCTTCCTCCTAAAAGAAAAAGCCCCGGCCACACAGCAAACATGGACCGGAGCTTTTCGGAGCAGAAAACGGTGCTAGCGGCTTATCGCCCCCACCGGGCACTGGTCAATGGCCTCATCCACACAGGGGAGGGTTTCGTCCGCGCCCTTGATCACATGGGAATACCCATCGTCCCCGATCTCGAAGACCTCCGGACAAATTTGGGCGCAGAGCCCACAACCCGTACACAAATCGTGATCCACTTTCAGGGCCATGACACCTCCTTTGGCGTGGCCTGACTATAGCACGGCTTTTCCTCCCAGTCCACGGTGGCCAAGGGAAGGGAAACCGGCTAAAGTTGCAGGACCTAAGGGAGGTGCACATGAAAAGGCTTGGGTTAATCGCGGTTTTTGTGGTTGGCCTTTGGGGATTTGCTCAGGTGGCGGAGTTGGTGAGCCAAGCGGACGCCCTTTTCCAGGAGGTCTGGCTTTCTCCCTATACCTCTGCCGCGGCCGCGGAGCTTAGGGGAAAACTCGAACAGGCCATCGAGCTTTACCTTAAAGCCCTGACGCTGGACCCCCAAAACACCCACATCCTCAACATGCTTGCCCGCTCGTACTACACGTTAGCGGACATCTTCCTTCCTGAACGGGAAAAGCAGGAAACCCACGAGAAGGGTCAGCAGTACGGCGAGCGCTCCCTGCGCGCCCACGAAGAGTTCGTGAAGGTGGAAAAGGAAAGAGGGTTTGTGGAGGCAGTGTACACCTCCACGGACATCGAGGCCCTCTACTGGACTTACGCGAACTGGGCGAGGAAAGTGGAGTTGGGCGGGGCATTGGGGCTCATCGCTGCCGCCCTTCGCGGGGATGACAAAAAGCTCAACGCCCTCATGAGCCGGTGCATGGAGCTCGATCGGGATTTCCTTGCCGGCGGGCCGCTCAGGGCCCTCGCGGGCTATCACGCGAAACACCCGTTCAACAAGGACTACGAAAAGGCCCGGGAGCTCCTCCAGGAGGCCATGGAAAAGCACGGCGATTACCTGGAAAACGCCCTTTTTTACGTGCAGTACTACCTTATCCCGAAAGAGCTTTGGGCGGAGGCCAAGGCCGTGCTCGAGAAGATCCTCGTTTCGCCGATTGAGCCCTATCCCCTCATGAACAGCTACTGCCAAGTAAAGGCAGCCCGACTTCTCTCGGAGGTGCGATCGAAACTTTGAGGGAGGGGACATGCCCGCCATCCTTGTGATCCTCGACGGGTTGGGCGGCCGCCCCACGGATTTTCCCCAAGTGGTTACGTGTCTTGAGCGCGCGGCGCATCCCAATCTCGACGAGCTTGCGGCCCAAGGGGCCCTTGGTCTCATGGACCCCATCTCTCCGGGGATCCGGCCCGGCTCGGACACCGCGCACCTTTCCATTTTCGGCTACGACCCTTTTAAGGTTTACACCGGCCGGGGGGCCTTCGAGGTCCTGGGGATCGGCATGGAGGTCCGCGGCGGCGATATCTGCTTCCGCGCCAACTTCGCCACCGTCGAGGAACGCAATGGCCAACTCATCGTTTTGGACCGCCGCGCCGGAAGGCTTGAGGAGGGGAAACTCCTGGAGGAGGCGGTGAACTCCGTATCCCTCCGGGACTTCGGGGTGGAATTCTTCTTTCGCGCCTCCACGGAGCATCGGGGTGCGCTGGTCCTCCGGGGAGAAAATCTTTCCCCTGCCGTCTCCGATACCGATCCCCACGAAATCGGGGTTCCCGTGGCCGAAGCCAAACCCTTAGAGGAAACCCCTGCCGCAAGGAGGACCGCGGAAATTTTGAACGCCTTCAGTCGCCGCGTCTATGAGGCCCTGCGGGACCATCCCGTAAACAAGAAGCGAAAGGAAGAGGGAAAGCTTCCGGGAAATGCCCTCCTCCTTCGGGGCGCGGCGGTGATGCCCTACCTGGAACCCGTAACCGAGGTTTATGGGATCCGCGCGGCCTGTATTGCGGGCGGCGCCCTCTACAAGGGCGTGGCAAGGCTTGCCGGAATGGAAGTGCTTTCGGTTCCCGGTGCTACCGGTGATCTCCGCACGGACTTGCGCGCCAAGGCCCGGGCCGCCCTAGAGGCTCTCTCCTCCTTCGATCTTGTGTTCGTGCACATAAAAGGCACGGATAACGCTGGCCACGATGGCGATGCTGAAGCGAAAAGGAAGTTCATCGAGCGGGTGGACCGCGAGTTCTTCGGGACCCTCCTTGCGGATCTCCCCAAGGACCTGCACCTCTGCGTTTCCGGGGACCACACGACCCCTCCGGCGGTGCGGGAGCACACGGCGGATCCTGTTCCCGCGCTCTTTTGGGGGCCGGCGGTGCGGCCGGACCGCGTCCGAACCTTCACCGAGCGGGCCGCGGCGGAAGGGGGCCTTGGCCGCTTCTCCGGAAGGCTCCTCCCCCAGCTCCTGGGGTATTGCGATTTCGGGGCCAAATTCGGGGCATAACATGACCCTCAAGGAGATCGCCCGGGTGGTGGAGGCGAGGTTCCTCACCGGCGCGGATCTGGCCGATCGGGAGGTGCGGGCCGCCTTCGCCGCGGATCTCCTCTCCGATGTCCTGGCCATGGTGAGGGAGGAAGGCGTCCTCCTCATCACGGGAACGGTCACGACCCAGGTGGTAAGGGTGGCGGAAGTGATGAATCTGGCGGGGGTCTTGTTCGTGCGCGGGAAAATCCCGGCCAAGGCCACCGTGGACTACGCGGCCGCCGCCGGCATTCCCCTTTTGGCCACGGACCACCTCATGTACGAGACCTGCGGCCTCCTTTTTGCTCATGGCCTTCCTCCGGCCAAACGCAAGCATCTTCCCGGGGAACATGACGGTTCCCACCCCACCCCTCCATAAGGAAGTCTTCACCGTGGTGGGCCTGGATCTGGAGCGGGCGGGCACGGTCTCCACGGAGGTGCAGCGGGTCCTGAGGAGGCTGGGGGTGGAGCCGGAGGTGGTGCGCCGGGCAGGGATCGTGTGCTTTGAGGGCGAGATGAACATCGTCCTCTACACGCCCGGCGGCCGCATCATCCTCCTCGTTTACGACGACCGCGTCGAGCTCATCTTTTCCGACTTCGGGCCGGGTATTCCCGATGTGGAGCTTGCCTGCCAGCCCGGCTACTCCACCGCCCCGGAGTGGGCCAGGGAAATGGGGTTCGGCTCGGGAATGGGGATCCCCAACATGGAAGCCAATTCCGATCATTTGGAGATTCGCTCGCGGCCAGGTGAGGGGACGGTGATTCGGGCAGTGATCCTGAGGAGGAAGGATGAGGCTCAAGGAGATTGCG
>Ga0080004_1125027_pt1 | contig 20946 bp, 16 predicted proteins | sample WasSprMetagenome_FD_69207 | JGI IMG/M metagenome (GOLD analysis project Ga0080004, IMG submission 69207) | Sulfidic aquatic microbial communities from Washburn Spring, Yellowstone National Park, USA - WS (SPADES assembly) (version 2) | ecosystem: Environmental > Aquatic > Thermal springs > Hot...
CTATCAGGGCCTGCGCCTCGGGACACGCACGGCCACCACGATATTCCTGTATTCCTTCTCTGGGGGAACGGAGAAGGGAGCCTCCCTGGGAGAGATCAAGCGTCATGCCACTACCCTGAACAATCCCTCCAGCGTGATCGCTGAAGCCCTGGAAATGCTGAAATCCAAGTTGTTCTACATCCAGGAGACATCGGGGCGGGTGTATTTTACCAATCAACCCAACCTGAACCGGATCATCCTGACGCGGGAGGAGAATATCACGCCGGAAGAGATCCTGGAAGAGGAGCGCAAGTGGCTGCAGAAGTTACTGCAGGGGCACCGATTCAAAACATACATTTGGCCGGCGCAGGACAACGATATACCCGACACCCCTGAGCTGAAACTGCTGATCCTGCGCGATGGGAATTCGGAGAAGATGCGGCGCTTCCTCGAACAGAAGGGGCAGATGCCGCGGGTGCATCGGAACACCCTGTTCTTCCTGGTGCCGGTAGAGCATGAGCGGCTGGCGCTGCAAGGGAGTTTGCGGAAATATCTGGCGCTCCAGCGCATTAACCAGGATTTGTCGGTGGCACTGAATCGCGAGCAGCGAGATGAGATCTCGCAGCGCATTCGGCAGTTGGAGAAAGACCTGCCCGATGCCATACGTCGGGCATACCGGCATATTTACACGCCGGCGGAAGGGGGTTCGCCTAGGTTCTTTGACCTGGGCACTCCGACTTACGGCGAGTCCCGCCGGCTGGACGAGGAGGTATATCAATTTCTGCGCAACCAGGGAGAGGTCCTCGAGCGTTTGCAACCCATCGTCCTGCGCGAACGCTACCTGCGCGATCGGAAATATCTTGCCACGCGCGACCTGGTGGAGAGCTGGACGCGCACGCCTGGGGCACTGCGTCTGCCCAATGCGGATGCCTGGCGGGAAAGTATTCGCGAGGGAGTCAAGCAGGGGCTGTTCGGTCTGGGCACGGTGGATGAGAACGAGACACTCCATCTGACGGCCTTCCGAGAGGCGCCGATGAACGTCGCGCTGGCGGGGAACGAGGTGCTCATCTCGGCGAATGTAAGTGAGGAACTGAAGCGCGTCCTTGTCTCCCCCGAACCACCTGCCGGCACGGGCTCGTCTTCCTCTTCAGCCCCAGGCCCCGAGCCGGGCATAGGCGGTGATGCCATAGGAGGGATAGATATAAGAGAGCGCCTACCAAGTGAGCGTATCACCCACGTGCGGTTAGCTTTCCCGGTTCCAAAGGGGCAGGTCTATAACCTCATGCTGGTGTTGAATACATTACAAAACTATTTCGGAGAAACCCGGCTGGAAATTCGAGCGGAGCAGGGAAGTATCCCGCTGGACAAGTATGATCAGAGCATCCGAGAAACCTTTCGACAGTTGGGGATTCAAGCCGAGGAGGATCTCCACATGGCCGGCGATAATACGTGAGCCTGCGTCGGCCTGGAAAATACGGGGATACCGCAAACTTTCACCCTTTGTGCGGCCCCGACAACACAGTCCCGCCACCTCTCAGGGGTCTCATGTGACGAAGAAGGGTTCCCCGCGCTCGCGCAGGCTGACGTAATGGGGCCGGCCAATGATGAGATGGTCCAGCACCTCGATATCGAGGAGCTTGCCGGCCTCCACCACCTGACGCGTCAGCGCGATGTCCTCGCGCGACGGCGTGGGGTCGCCAGAGGGATGATTATGGGCGATGAGGATGGCGGCGCAGTTGGCCCGGATGGCCTCTCGGAACAGCTCCCCCACCCGCACCATGCTGGCGTTAAGAGAGCCGCGATACACCGTGGGCATATCCAGCACGCGGTGCTTGGTATCCATCAGCAAAACCTTCAGGCACTCCTGTTCCAGGGTTTGCATTTCGGGCATGAGGAGGTTGGCGGCATCCGCCGGCGAGAGGATTTGCGGCCGCTCCAGCGGGGACTCGACCTGCAGGCGCCGGCCCAGCTCCAGCGCCGCCTTGAGCTGGGCAACCTTGGCCAGGCTGAGACCATTCTCCCTGCACAGCTCGTGGAAGCCGGCCTGCGCAAGCCCCGTCAGACCCCGATATTTCCGGAGCAGGTGCATGGCCAGGTCTACCGCGCTGACCCCGGGCGCGCCGACCCGCAGGATGATGGCCAGCAGTTCGGCGGTGGAGAGGGAGCGCTCGCCGTACTGGGCCAGGCGTTCACGGGGACGTTCCGTCGGGGGCATCTCGCGAATCGTGGTGTGATACGTGGGCCGGCCGGCATTTTCCTGCATCGTCGCTCTCCCCAGTTCGCAGTAGAGACGGATGAAACGGCATCGGCCCGAGTATAGCAACGCGCAACAGGCGTGTCAAGAGGGTGACCGGGGATGGAAACAGCCGGCCCCACTCTGCCCCATCCCATGCAATTATGAAAAAACCCATCCCCCGGCACCGGGGGATGGGTGGTCACGTGTTCGGGCAAACGCTCAGCGCGCGTCCGGCTGGCCGAGCTGAATGGTGCGGGAGAACTCGCCCGTGAAGCGGGGGTCGGTGGTCAGTTCGATGTATTCCGCCTTCTGGGCGATGGCAACGGCCTTCTGCCGGCGCTTCACCGACAAGAGCGCCTGCTTGGCGCCGATGCCGGCGGCATTGCCCACCTGCACGAAGCGCTGGCGCGGGATGGCCGGCAGCATGCCGATGGTGATGGCGCTCTCCAGGTCAATGTAGGTGCCAAAGGCGCCGGCGATGACAAAGCGCGTGATGTCCTGCTCGGTCAAGCCGGCGGTTTGCAGGAGCAGATCCAGGCCGGCGCGCATGGCTCCCTTGGCGAGCTGAATCTCGCTGATATCTCCCCGCGAGACCGTGATATCCTCGTGAATGCCGCTCTCCTCCGCCGGCACCAGCACGTACTCATACCCGCGGCCGTCGTTGGACGGGCGCACGCGCGGCGCCTCGGACATGGCGCCGCGGCGGTTGAGGATGCCGCGCTTGAACAGCTCGGCGATGACGTCCAGGATGCCGGAGCCGCAGATGCCCACCGCCGGCTGGTTGTCAATGGTGCGCACGCGCAGTTCGCCGTCCTCTTCCAGGCGCACCGCCTCGATGGCGCCCGGGGCGGCGCGCATGCCGTACTTGATATGCGCGCCCTCGAACGCCGGCCCGGAAGCGGTCGAGCAGGTCAACAGCCGGCCGCGCGCCGACATGCCGATCTCGGTGTTCGTGCCAATATCCATGCCCACCCAGACCTCGTCCTCGGGGGCTTCGCCGATGCCCGTGGCCAACAGCATAGCGACATGGTCGGCGCCGACAAAGCCGGCGATATTGGGCAAAAGGTGCACATAGGCGCCGGGCGCAAAGTGGAAGCCGACATCGCGCGCCTTGACGTCGAGCGCCATGTTCTCCGCCGGCACATAGGGCGCGGTGCCCAACTGATGCACCGGCAGACCCAGGAAAAGATGATGCATCGCCGTGTTGCCGACGATGACCGCCTCCACGATCTGGTCAATGCCGGCGCCGATCTCTTTGCACATGTCCTTCGCCAGGTCCTCAATGCCGTGAACAATGGTCAGCCGCAGGGTCTCCGCTTTCTCCGGCCCTTCCATGGCATAGGTGATGCGGGCCATCACATCCTCGCCGTAAGAAATCTGGGGGTTCATGATGCCCTTGGCCTGGAGCGTCTCGCCGGTCTCCATGTTCACCAGGTAGCCGGCGACCTTGGTGGTACCCAGGTCCACGGCCAGGCCCAGCGGGATCTGCGCCGGCGGGAGTACCGCGATAACCTCATGGCCATCCGCCGTCTGGCGGAGCACCACCTTCACATCCCAATGAAGCTGGCGCACCACATGGGAGAGCTGGCGCAGGAGGGTGAAATCAATGCGCCCGTCCAGGTCCGGGCACTGCGCCCGGCAGACGTCGCGCAGGCGCTGGGCATCGGAGCGCAGGTCCTCCAGGGTGGCCGGCGGGATGTTCAGCCGCACCACCCTGACAGCCGGCTCGAACTCCACCTCATATTCCTTGCCCTCCACCTGGGTGCGCTGGGTGGTGGTCATCGAGGACGGCGGGATGTACAGCTTAATATCGGACAGCGGCTTGGCCTGGCAGGCCAGGCGGAAGCCCTGGGCAAGCTGGTCAGGGCTGAAGCGCTTCTTCTCCACAGCGGTTGGCTCGCTGAGCTGGCCGGCGCGCACCTGGACCACACAGCGGCCGCAGGTGCCGTGTCCGCCGCACACAGCCATAATGCCGACACCGGCGCGCTGGGCGACCTGCAGGATGGTCTCACCGGGTTGGGCGGTGGCTCGCCGGCCCACCGGTTCAAAATCAATCACGGTTTGCTGGGTGCTCATACTTTTCCTCTCGTTGTGCTGGGTAGAGATGGTTCCGGATAGATACCCCTATCGGGTATGTCGACGGACATTATATCCGAAATCGGGTGGATGTCAACTCGAGGAAACACCTAGTATTCGGTGATCTCGCCGCCGGCGATGGGCCGGACCTCCCTCCCGTCCCCAATATCCAGAGGACGGTCCATGCCCTGTCGGATGTCGCCCTCCGCGGTGTAGGGACCCACGCTGGGCCAGTAGCCGCGCCCACCCTCCTGGCGGAACTCGATGCGCGTGATGGCCTTTGGGCTTTTATAGCCGTATTTCCAGGGGAGCAGGACCCGCAACGGCGCGCCGTACTCGTCAGGCAGAAGGGAGCCGTTCATGTGGGTGACAAAGAGGGCGCGGGGATGGCGCATCTCCTCGATGGAGATGACCTCCCAATAGTCGTCGGCGCAGGTGATGTGCAGGTATTGGGCCGCCGGCTGAGGCCCCACCAGCCGCGCCAGCTCCTCATACCGGAATCCCTCCCATAAGGCGCGCGCTGACCAGCATTCGACGCATTTCATGCGGGCGTTGAGGCGTGTGCGCGGCAGGGCGAGCAGTTCGTCGAGAGTGAAAGAGCGGGGCGTCTCGACCAAGCCGGCGACCTCCAGCCGCCAGGAAGCCTTGTCCACCGCCGGGAAGGGCTTGTAATAGCGGATGTAAAACCCCTGGCGGTCTTCATTGTACAGGATTTTCAGGGCTTCAGTGGGTGACGCGGCCGCTTCGGGGAACGGCGCCGGTGCCCCTTCGGAGGGCCGGCCCTCCGGCGAAGAAAGGCCGCAGGCCTGGACCGCCCAGGCCATGGCACCCAGGAACCCAAGCTGGAACAGCCGGCGCCGGCTCAGCCGGCCGGAGAAAGCGGACATACTTCCCTCCCTGTAAGCGCTATTATAGCACATATAGCGCACGGGGGGAACCGCCGGCTGTAAGATGACTTACAGATGCTCCCCTCCCCACGTGTGGGGAGGGGCTGGGGGAGGGGCTGAGGGTGGGGCTTCCCCTCGTGTGGGGAGGGGCTGGGGGAGGGGCTTCCATGTAGGGGGGGCCGGGAGTGGGGCCGCCCTCTGTTGCCTCCTACAGCGGCTCGTGCTATACTTCACATGAGCCAGCCGCATGTCCCGATATGCACGATCCATTTGTGGAGGAGGCGAGATGCCGCCAGTACGTGTCCTGGTCATTGATGACGAGCTGGGCATACGCGAGGGCTGCCGGCGCGCCCTGACCCCGTACGGATTCGAGGTAGATGTGGCGGAGAACGGGCCGGCCGGCCTGCGCAAGCTCCGCGAATCGCACTTCGACATCCTCCTGCTCGACGCCATGCTCCCCGGCATGACCGGCCTGCAGGTGCTGGAGCAGGTGCGGAAGGAGTTTCCGGACCTTATCTGCATCATCATCACCGGCTATGCCACCGTTGAGCTGGCGGTGCAGGCCATCCGTCAGGGCGCCCATGACTTCATCGCCAAACCCTTCACGGCGGAAATGCTCCTGCAGGTCATCTCGCGCGAGTTGGAAAGACAGCGCCTGATGAAGGAAGCGCGTCGGGTGCAACAGCTTGAGGAGGAAGCGCGCGAGCTGGCGCGCGCCAAGGCAGAGCTGGAGAAGCTGGACGCCGTCGAGGGGCGCTTCATGCTCACCATGGTGCATATCCTGCGCGCGCCTGTGGCGGTGATACAGAATTACGTGCAGTTAATCCGCAAGGGGTATGTGCCGGCGGAGGAACAGCCCGAGATGCTGGAGCGCATCGAACAGCGCGCCGGCGAGCTCCTGACCACATTGGACGACCTGCTGATGCTGGCCTATCTGAAAGAACGAGTGGGCGCGCAGGATGTGGAAACGGTCTCGCTGGCAGACGCGCTGGAAAGCGTCCTGCCGGCCATGTCCGAGCGCGCCGCCCAGCGCCAGATCCAACTGCAGGTGGAGATCCAGGACCGTCCTGCCGTTCGCGCCAATCCGAACCACATCAAGGCGCTCTGGTCGCACCTGCTGGACAACGCCATCCGCTACACGCCCGCCGGCGGCCAGGTGCGCGTGACGATATCCACCGATACCGGGCAGAAACAGGCGGTCGGCGCGGTCTCGGATACCGGCATCGGCATCCCCGTGGACGAGATTCCCCGCATTTTCGAGGAATTTTACCGTACGGAAGAAGCCCGCCGCATGCAAGAAACGGGGACGGGATTGGGGCTGGCCATCGTGCGCCAGGTAGTCGAAATATATGGGGGCACCATCGAGGTGCAGTCGGAAGTCGGCCGGGGGAGCACCTTTCGCTTCCGTCTGCCCCTGGCAGGATCGGAGGGGGACAATCCATGATGCGGTTCTTGCGGCGGTTAGTGGGCGGCCGGCTGTTGGTGGTGCTTGTCATCTCCTTCGTGTCCGTCTCCGCACTAACGGTAGGACTCGGCGCGGCCGTCACCTCCCGCGTCATCAACGACTATATGGCCAAGGCCGAAGCGGAACGGGTGGAGCGGGACATGGTGCTGGCCAAGGCCTTTTACCAGTTGAAACTGGATGAGGTCGCGGCTATCAGCTACCGCCTGGCGCTGGACCCATGGGTACAGGAAAACTTTCAGGGGGCGAAGCAAGGCGATCCGAAAGCAATCCACATCATTGACCAGCAAATCACCAATAAAATCGCCGTCCTGGCCCTGAGCGGCACCCACTTCATTACTGTGATGGACCAGGAGGGCAACATATTGGTCGGTCGTGTGCTGGATCGGTATGGCAACCTCTCTCCCACCATCACCCGGGGAAATTGGGGTCAGCTCCCTATTGTCCAGACGGTGCTCGCAACGGGCATGGAACAGAAAGCCACGGAAATCATCCCGGCGGAGTTTCTGGCGCAGGTAGGATTGGCCGAGCAGGCGTATATCCCTCTCCAGGAGACCCCGCTGGCCGCACCGACCCCCTTTGACCCTCGCGAGGGGACAGCCGGCCTGGCAATGGTAGGTGTGCGGCCCCTGCGCGATGCCGCAGGCCAGCTCCAGGGCGTTATCTTAGCAATGTATATGCTCAACAAGGACTATACCCTGGTGGACCGGATCAAAGAGGTCGCCGGCATCGACACCGTCACTATCTTCCTGGGCGATCTGCGCGTTTCGACCAACGTCCTGACTAAAGAGGGCCAGCGCGCCATCGGCACGCGTATCTCCCGGGAGGTGCGCGAGGCGGTGCTGGAACAGGGCCGACCCTACATCGGCCGGGCCTTTGTGGTCAAGGAATGGTTCATCACCCGCTATGACCCTCTGCTGGACCATACGGGCAAGGTGGTGGGAAGCCTGTACGTGGGTGCGCGGGAGGCCACATTCCTGGCGCTTGTCCACACGTTTAACCAGCGCGTCCTCGTGATTGCCCTGATATGTATAGTGCTGGCCGGCATCATCGCGGTGCCCATCGCCCGCCTTATCACCCTCCCTATCCAGGAGCTGGTGGAAGCCCACCACCGGCTGATGAACGGCGATATGACCGTGCACGTGGAAGCCTACGGTAACGGCGAGCTGGCAGTACTCGCGCGTTCCTTCAACCAGATGGTGGACACCCTGCACCGCACCCAGATGGAACTGATCCGCGCGGAGAAGCTCGCTTCCATGGGCCAGTTGGCGGCCGGCGTCGCCCATGAGATCAACAATCCGCTCGGCACCATCCTTCTCTTCGCCGATGTGCTGTACCGCGAGACGGATGAGAACGACCCACGGCGCGCCGATCTGCAAATGATCATCAAGGAGACCAACCGCTGTAAAAACATCGTCGCCGGCCTGCTGAACTTCGCGCGCCAGCAGGAGGTTCTCCTCCAGGAGACCAACCTGCACCAGGTGCTGGATCAGTCCATCGAAGCAGTGCGCCATCAGCCGACCTTTGCGCGCGTGCAGATCGTACGGCAGTATGACCCGGACGTCCCCACCATTCAGGCCGACCCCGGTCAGCTTCAGCAGGTCTTCGTCAACCTGCTCAATAACGCCGCCGAGGCGATGCCTGACGGCGGGACTATTACCATCTCCACCCGCCTGGTGGACCAGCAGTGGGTGGAGATCAAGGTCTCCGACACCGGCTGCGGCATCCCGGAGGAGCACCTCAGCCGGCTCTTCACACCCTTCTTCACCACCAAGCCGCCGGGAAGGGGGACGGGGCTGGGGCTTTCCATCGTCTACGGCATCATCAAAATGCATCGGGGACAGATCGCGGTGGAGAGCCGCGTGGGAGAAGGAACCACCTTCACGATCACCCTGCCCATCCGCCTGGTGCTGGAAGGCGGCCGGCCTCAGGCCCCCCAGGGCGAGGTCATCGGCTGACGCCCGCTGGAACCGCGGAAAGGAGATACGTCATCTATGGGGGAAGAGCGGCGCGAGCGCATCCTGGTCATTGACGACGAAGAGGGTATTCGCGAGGGATGTCGGCGTGCCCTGGAGCCGGAGGGATATATCGTCGTGACAGCCGCCACCGGCCCGGAGGGACTGCGCCGGCTGGAAGAGGAAGGTCCCTTCGACCTGGTGCTGATTGACCTGGTCCTGCCGGGCATGCGGGGCTTTGATCTTTTGCAAGCCATCCGGGAGAAGTATCCAGACACCATCTGCATCATTATCACCGGCTATGCGACGGTGGACCTGGCGGTGCAGGCGATCAAGGCCGGCGCCTACGATTTCCTGACCAAACCCTTCACCGCCGACGTGCTCCTGATGACCGTGCGGCATGGGCTGGAACGCCGGCGGCTTACCATGGAAGCCAGGCGCCTGCAGGAGATCGAGCGCCAGGCCCAGGAACTGGCCCGCGCCAAAGAGGAATTGGAGAAGATCGACCGCTTCAAGACCTCCTTCATGCTGACGGTGGCACACGAACTGCGCGCTCCCCTCACCGCCTTGCAGAGCTTCCTGAACGCCGTGCTGAAGGGATACATCCCGCCGGAGGAACAGCCGCAAGTCCTTCAGCGCGCCATTGACCGCACGCAGGAACTGCTGGACCTGGTGGATGACCTGCTCAACCTGGCCGCGGTCAAGAGCCAAGAGAGCATGGAGAAGCGGCAGGTGCTGTCCCTGGCCGACGTGCTGGAGAAGGTATATCCTTTGTTCCAGGCCGAGGCGGCGAGCAAGGGCCTCTCCTTTGAGGTCGAGATCTGCCGCCGGCCGCAGGTCCTTGCGAACCCCGACCGCATGACGCAGGTCTGGAGCAACCTCATCTCCAACGCCGTAAAGTACACCCCCGCGGGGGGCAGGGTGCGCGTGGTGCTGGACGAGCAGGATGGCTGGGCCATCGGCATGGTGGAGGACACCGGCTTTGGGATTTCGCCGGAGGATCAGGCGCGCATCTTCGAGGAGTTTTATCGCACTCCGCAGGCCAAGGAGTTGGCGCCCCACGGCACCGGTTTGGGCCTGCCCCTGGTCAAAAATATCGTGGAAGCACACGGAGGGAGCATCGGGGTGGAATCCGAGATAGGGAAGGGGAGCCGCTTCACCTTTCGCCTGCCCACCGCTGATGCGGCCGCCGGCCCCTCCGGCGGCCCATCCTCGCCGTAGCCGGCCAGCGCACCCGCCGGCGGCAGAAACAGAAACGGGGGAGGGCAGTATGCTCTCCCCCGTCCGCATCGCGTTCCCAGCCTGCGTCAGGACGATTTCTTCAGCGCCGCCTCCACCCGCGCCAGGAGCTGGTCCGGGTCAATGGGCTTATGGATCCACTCGTCCACGGGGATGAACTCATCGGTCGGCAGGGCCGCCTGGGCCCGGGCGCCGGTCAGCGACGTGACCATGATGACCGGCACATCCTTCAACTGCGGGTCCTGGGCCATCTCCCGGCTGACATCCAGGCCGTCCAGGATGTAGGCCATCATGATGTCCAGGAGCACCAGGTCCGGTTTGTCCTTGCGCATCATTTCCAGGGCCTGTTTGCCGCTGGAGGCGACCATCGTCTCGTATCCCTTGGTGCGCAGGATGCGCTGGGTCAGCTTCACGAAATCGGGGTCGTCATCTACAATCAAAATCTTGGCCATTTCTCCCCTTCCTTTTCAATGTGCTCGCCGGCCCGCTCGCCCAGCCATTCAGTGCCCTTTCTGGGCCGCTTCGCGCTTCCGCGCCTCGTAAATCTCCATGGCACGCTTAGGGCCGTAGTACCACTTGGCGTGGTGTTCCGCGGCGTAGTCCGCCGAGGTCACGCCGAAGCGCATGCTGACGAGGGCGGCCCACATCAGCGGGTGAGCAACAGCCAGGTACAGGTGTACCAGGAACATACACACGGACGCGATCATCGCCAGGTCGTGGAAGAGCACCAGCCAGCGGAAGATTTCAGGCGGGATGATCCCCTTGCCGAACCACATGGGCAGGCCCGTGAGGCCGAAGACGACCCAGGCGACGATCATGATCAGGCCGTTGAGCTTCTCGCCGGCGTTGAAGCGGCCCTGCGGCGGCATGGCCTCATGCCGGCCGAAGAGGTAGTAGGCCGGCGCGGCCTTCAGCCAGCCGATATCCTCCTTGCTGGGGAGGAACTCGCGGATGTTCATAATGAGCCGGCGGGGCTGGAAGATAAAGTAGATGATGGGCAGGGCGCCGAAGATCACCGCGGCGACACGGTGCACCAGGCGGAAGAACTCGCCGGCCGCCCCCTGGGCGAGAGGCTGTAGGAACGGGAAGTACAGCACCATGCCGGTGATTGCCAGGGGCACGAAGCTGGCCGTATGCATCCAGTGGCCGAAGCGCTCCAGCAGCGTGTACTTGGGGATCCACTGGATGGTAATCGCTTCCGGTCTGCCTTTGATCTGGACGGTCATCTTACTTCCTCCATGCGGATGTTCCGGCGGGCGATGAGGAAGGCGCCCAGGATGCCGACGATGGTGGCGCCGAAGGCCACATTCCCCAGCGGCTGGATGATCTTCTGCCAGACGTTGGCCAGCGCTGGATACTGCGGATTGACCGGCAGGCCGTACGCATCGGGCGGAGCCACCAGGACATACAGCCGGCCAAGCCCTCCCAGCTCATTCACCCCGTACAGGTTGGCCTGCGTGAATCCACGCGCCTTCAGCGCCTCTACCCGCGCCAGCCCCTTGGCGATCATTTCATCGCGATCGCCGAAATCCAGCGCCTTCGCCGGACAGGTCTTGACACAAGCGGGAAGCAGGCCGTTGGTCACCCGGTCCTGGCAAAAGACGCACTTGCTGGACTTGCCCTGCCCCGTGATCACATCCGTCTCCAACCTGGGGATGTGGAAGGGGCAGAACTGGGTGCAGTACCCACAGCCGTTGCACAGCTCCGGCTCCAGGGTGACCAGGCCGTTCGCCTGCTGTTTCAGCGCGCCAGTGGGGCAGACCGCCACGCAGGCCGGGTCCCCGCAGTGCATACATCCCTCTTTGAGGAACAGCCAGCGGAAGCCATCCGGCCCATCGTACTCCGTGAAGCGGATGCGGGTCCACGTCTGCGGAGAGAGATCGGGGGGGTTTTCGTACGAACCCTGATTGCGGGTGCGGGAATACAGCCACCCCTGCCGGTCATTCCACTGCTTGCAGGCCACCTGGCAGCCGCGGCATGCGGTACACTGAGATTCATCTATGAGCATTGCGAGTCTGGCCATGTTTCACCCCCTATGCCTTTTCCACATCCACCAGGAAGGCCTTGTACTCAGGGATCTGGGTGTTCCCATCACCCACATGGGGGGTGAGGAAGTTCGCCGTCCCCTGCACAAGGTCCTTCGCGCCCACATCGTAGGTCAAGCCCTTCCAGCCCCAGTGCCAGGGCATGCCCACCACATGGAGGACCTTGCCGTTGACCTGGAGCGGTTTGATGCGGGCGGTGACAATGGCAATGGCCTCGATTTCCCCGCGGGCCGATTTGACTTTCACCTTGTCCCCGCTCTTGATGCCTTTCTCGGCGGCCAGCTCCTTGCTCATCTCCACGAACATCTCCGGCTGGGCTTCGACCAGCCAGTCGAGCCAGCGGGACATGCCGCCGGCCTGCCAGTGTTCCACCACCCGGTAGGTCGTGGCAATGAGCGGGAACTTGCTCGCATCGCCCCATTTGTCGCCAATCTCCTTATCTTCGTCCGTCTTCCAGACCTTGACGACCGGGTTGATCTGCTGGCTGGAGAAGACGTTCTTCACCGGGGACTCCACCGGCTCATAGTGCTCCGGCAGCGGCCCTTCGTTCATGACGGCGAACAGCCCGCCCTTGCCGTCGGTGCGCATGATAAAGGGATCTTTGCCGCCGGGGTCAGTAGGGGCCTTGGTGGGGACGAAGTCCGGCACGTCGTAGCCCACCCATTTCTTCTGCGCTTCATCCCACCAGATGAGCTTCTTGTCCTCGGACCAGGGTTTGCCGTCCGGGTCGGCGGAACAGCGGTTGTAGATGATGCGGCGGTTGAGCGGCCATGCCCAGCCCCAATACGGGTACTGTCCATATCCGCCGGGGTCGTAGACGGAGTTGCGCCGCTTGGCCGCCGGCATCATATTGCCGAAGCCGTCGGGCTGGAGCGAGAAGTAGCCGGCGTAAATCCAGGCGCCGCTGGCGGTGGTGCCATCGGCCTGCAGTACCCCAAAGGTGGAGAGGACGGTGCCCTTGGCCACCAGCACCTTGCCCTCGGCATCTTTGACGTCGTCGACGGCAAAGCCATTGATCTCCTTGGCCACCTTCTCGATATCCAGCTCGTCCCCATAGTCCCAGGTCAGGTGCAGGATGGGATCGGGGAACGGGCCGGGATCGGCGGCATACAGCTCTTTCAGCTTGCGGGTGATGAGGTTGATGATCTGATGATCGGGCTTCGCCTCGCCCGGCGCCTGCGCCACCTTCTCCCGCCACTGGATGAGCCGGCCGCTGGTCACGATACTGCCGGCCTTTTCCATGGCGTCGGCGGCGGGCAGGACAAAGACCTCCGTCTTGATATCCGCCGGGTTCTCGCCAGGGGCACGCCAGAAGGAGGTGGTCTCGGTGTCAAAGATCTCCTGCACCACCATCCAGTCCAGTTTCTTCAGCGCCTCCCGCTCGAAGCGGGCATTGGGGCCGCCGACGGCCGGGTTCTGGCCCATGATCCAGAGGCCCTTGATCTTGCCGGCGTACATCGCCTCGAAGAGGGAGATCCAGTAGTGGTTGGCCGGGCTGTCCGGCTTGGGGAGATAGTCATACGCGAAGTCGTTCTCCGCGGTGGCATGGTCTCCCCACCACGCCTTGAGCAGGCTGATCAAGAACTTGGGGCCGTTGGTCCAATAGCCGCCTGACCAGGGGCCGCCCGGCTTGGTCTTGTTCTCGAGGTAGGTCTTGAGGTCCTTGTCCGCCGGCGTCGGGATGGGCAGATACCCCGGCAGGAGATGTGCCAGCACGCCCATATCCGTGGAGCCCTGCACGTTGGACTCGCCGCGCAACGCGTTGACGCCGCCGCCGGGGATGCCGATGTTGCCCAAGAGCAACTGCACCATGGCCAGCGCCCGCACGTTTTGCGAGCCCACCGTATGCTGGGTCTGCCCCATGGCATAGAGGATGGTGCCAGACTTCCCCACCTGGCCCGACTCGGCGTAGGTCTTGTAGACTTTCTCCAGGAGGTCCTTGGGAATGCCCGTCACCTGGGAAACGGTGTCCAGATCGTAGCGGGCATAGTGCCGCTTCATGATCTGGAAGACGCAGCGCGGATCCTGGAGCGTCTCATCCCGCAGGGGTTTGCCATCCGCATCAGTCTGATACGTCCAGGTGGAGCGGTCGTAGCTCCTCTTCTCGGGATTATAACCCGAGAAAAGACCGTCCAGCTCGTCCGGGCCCTTGTAGTCGGGATGGATCAGGGTGGCCGCGTTGGTGTAGTGGACGACATAGTCCTTGTGGTACAGTTCGTTGTCCAGGATGTACTTGATCATGCCGCCGAAGAAGGCGATGTCGGTGCCCGGGCGGATGGGGGCATAGAGATCGGCCTGGGAGGCCGTGCGGGTGAAGCGCGGGTCCACGACGATGAGTTTGGCCCCGCGTTTGTTCTGGGCCTCGTGGATCCAGGTCATGGACGCCGGATGGTTCTCCGCACAGTTGGAGCCGATGACCAGGATGTAGTCAGCGTTCTTCAGGTCCACCCAATGGTTGGTCATCGCTCCGCGACCATACGTGGGGCCGAGACCGGCCACCGTTGCGGAGTGTCATATACGCGCCTGGTGTTCGAGGTAGATAATGCCCAGGGAGCGAGCCACCTTGGCCGCCAGGTAGCACTCCTCGGAGTTATTGGCGGCACCGCCCAGGAACGCGATGGCCGGCGTGCGGTTCACCGGCACCCCATCCGCGTTGGTGCGCTCAAAGTTCGCGTCACGGGTAGCCTTGATGCGCTTGGCGACTTCCGTGATGGCCCAATCCCACTCCACTTCCTCAAAGCGGTCAGAACCCGGAGCGCGATACAAGGGCTTTTTCAGGCGGAGGGGGCTTTGGGAAAGCTGTCGCACGGCAATGGACTTGGGGTCCAGGGCGCCGCGGTTGGTGATGTTGTCCGGGTCACCCTCGGAGTTGATGATGTGTCCATCCGGCCCGGTGGCGATAATCAGGCCGCATCCACAAGAGCAGTAGGGACAGATGGTGACCGCTTCCTTGACCTTCTTGTGGAGAGGGAATACTGGGCCTTCCGTAGTGGCCCATGCTTTGCCGGCCGGCAGGAGCAGACTTCCGCCGGCACAGGCCGTCACCTTAAAGAATTGTCTGCGGCTAATTGGCATCGTCTCTTCCTCCTGCATTCAAGATTCACTCTGCGTTGCAAGGGAACAGCTCTTCCGCCTCCGTACGTTTCCGCTCCTCCTCCCTCCTTAACTATTTGAGAATGTCCTATTCACCATACCCCGCCTGATGCGCGGCCATATCCATCGGCAGGGTCACAATGCGCTCGACCGGCAACAAGCGCTCGCCCAACACCTCGCGCTCGTCCAGGGTCTTCAAATAGCGATGGCAGTGATCACAGAGGTAGAGACGATAGATATTGTCATCGGAAGGAACGTATTGATACTGCTCGGGGTCCTCACAGCCGCAGAAGGGACAGGAAGTACGGCGATACGGCCACTCGAAATCACAGCGGGAGCACAACAGCCGGCGCGCCCCATGGGGCTTCGACAGCACCGCAAAATCCGGCTCCCCGCCGCAGACCGGACAATACGGCTGATACCAGCTCTCCCGATCAATAAACGGTGCCAACGCTTGTGCGTACCGACGGAGGAAAGGATGGAGGGTGTGATTGATGAGAAACTGGAGCAGGGATAGGTCCAGGCCGGCTTCCTGGCTGATGAGGTCCAGTTCCCCGCGCAGATACTGCTCGGCCATCCGCTCCAGATTGCCGTCCACGCCGGCCCAGGCACGTATTTCCTCTACCCCACTGCTCAGATCCGCGCGATGACGGAGGGTGATGGCGCAAACCTGATCCCAATGCTGGCGAAAGAGCGGAGCGTATTCCCGCACATCTTCGGGAGCTAGCGCAGGAACCCTTCGGGAAAGCCTTGCCCCGACATCTTCCCGCGCGACCGTCGGGAGCGGAAGGTCTTGCTCCATCGAGGATTCAAGGGAGAGCAAATCCTGGTACATGGCAGTCATTGCCGCCAGGCCAGGTTGATCTGCGCTCCGCCGGCGGAGTTCTTCTACCAGCTCTGCACCCATGGCATGGTCCAAATTAGTAGGATAGATGGTTCGGGAGAGCCTTCTCTGCGCTGCTCACATTATATTCCTTTTCTCCAAATTTGTCAAGCATGGTTCAGAAAGTAGATATTTGGCTTTATAATTTTCGTTACATTATGCGCAAAGCCGCATGTCTGGAGGCAGATAGTATATCCATTTGCTAACATTTTCAGGGGTTCCGCGGCAGATCCGTCCACGCAAAGCCCCACGGCCGGGCATGTGCTGTGATATTCGGAACATCCCCATACAGAAAACGCCGGCCATCCGGCCGGCATAGTTACGTAGCTTACATTTCGTATATGCCCGCAACCCTCACCCGCGGGCCGTTCCTCCCCTCACCACACCGCCAGCAACAACGGCGCGCTCCCACCCGCCTCATCTATCCAGACCGCGGCCCGCCGGCCCACCACCAGCTCCGACGCCGGTATCCCTCTGCTGACCACCACATCCCGCAGGTACGCCGGCCGGCTGTCCGCCAACGCCACGCTGGCCGTATAGGTGCTCAGGTTCACCGCCGCCAACACCCCCCACGCCATCATACCCCACCTCCTGGTTCATCATCGGACAGTGCGACCACCGACAGCCGCTGTTCATAGATGCCCTGCCGGCGCATGTCACAGCGCTCCTGTATCCCCACCACCCGCACCTGCCGCCGGCTCCCATCCCGCCGCGTCCAATCCAGGACATCCCACAGCTCCACGCCCCACAGCGGCCGCAGGCGCAGCCAGCCGGCCGGCCCCTCCAGGCCGGCGCGCCGCAGCATCCCTCCCGCCGCCTGGCCGGCCTGTGCCGCGGAAAGGAGCGCCGCATCGTACCAGACCCGCCGGCGCGTCCCCATCTCCTGGATGGCATCCAGCTCCAGCGCCCAGCCGAATACCCCGTCGCCGCTGGCCTGACACAGGTTGGCCCATGCCGCGCCCCGCACCAGCGCCCCTTCCAGCACTGCCGGCTCCCCTGCCCCGCCGACGGCAAAGGCGGCTGGCAGTACGGCCGGGTCACGGAAGAGCACTGTTCCATACCCATCGAAGCGCAGGAGGTCCGGCAGGTTCGCCATCAGCCGGCGCAGGGCGGTCGCCCCATCCTGGCCGGCCGGCACGACAAAGCGCGGCGTGCGCGTGCTCATCAGGTCGGAGCCGGCGCCGTCCGCCGCAAAGTCCAGCCCCACCTGTGCCAGCAGGTCCGCGCCAATGCTGGCGGTGGTGCGCGTCCCGTCCCAGGAGAAGAGCCGGCCGGCGCGCCATCCGCGCAGTACTCCCCACCAGTCCTCCGCCCGCACGATCAGCCGGCTCGTCCCCTGAGATTCCCGCCATTCCAGTGCTGTGACCATGGCGGCCGGCAGGTCGGCGTAATGCGGCGCGCCGGCCGCCCATGCGCCGCGCGCCAGCCGCAGTTCCGCGCCCGGCCGCAGGGCCGCGTACGGGGAATCATCCTGCCCCGCCTGCGACAGCGCCCCATCTCGATTGTCCAGCACCACGACCAGCCCTCCGCCAGCCGGCATTTCATTGTACGTATACGCCACCACCCGCTCACCCAGCTCCAGCGGCTCCGTCTCCTGCACCGCACACCAAGCCCGGTCATGCCCGATGCGGTACAGCCGGCCCGCCGAGGCGTCCCAGCACAGGCAGAGGGCCGCATCCGCCGCCGGCACATAGCCCACCGGCTCCGCATCCGTCCAGCGCGCCGACCCCAGGGAGGCCGCCGGCAGGAGCGTCCGCAGGCAGGCCTGCCGGTAGGCATTGGCCCCATCCCAGCGCTCCAGATAGCTCAGACGCACGGCATCGCCGGCGCACCAGGCCGGCGCGGCGAACTGAAACTGCGTCGAATCGGACGCCTCCAGCTCCGCCAGCGCGGCCCATGTGCCGGCGGGATATTCCCAACCATCCCCATAGGCCAGCGTCCAGAGGCGCGGCAGATAGGGGGAAGCGCTGTCGCGGCCGGCGGCAACCAGCCAGAAATCGCCCTGCCAGAGCGCATCCAGGCCGTTGAAGGAATAGCGCGGCCCATAGCTCCAGGCGGACGGGGTGCCCCAGGAACCGCCGGCGTACCGCACCACTTTCAGCACGTCATCGGCGCCGGCGCCGCCGGCATCCAGCGCATAGAAGAGGTACAGCTCGTACGGGGACTGGCCGCGAAAAACGCCGGCCAGCGCGGTGATGCGGCTCCCCGACGGCTCCGACAGAATTTGCGCCGGCGTGCTCCAGGTGACGCCGCCGTCTGTGGAGCGCGTCCAGCGGATGTTGCGGTGAATGGTGCCCACCCACAGGATGTGCACCTCACTGCTGGTGGGATGGGTGATGACCGCCGGCGCCACGTCGTCGGCCGTCGCCAGCATCTGCCAGGGACACCATTCGTCCGGGTCCTCGGGATGGGGTATGCGGGCGACCTGCAAATAGCCGTTCTCGTCCACCCGCGCCCGCACCAGCGCGCCGTCGGCGCACAGGCCGGCGTCATGCCCGTGCGCGGATTCACTGCCGGCGTACAAGGTCTGCCAGGCCGGCCGCCATAGGCCGAAGCGCCGGCTCCACACCTCCAGCCGAACCGCCGGCCGCAACTGCGGCCTTCCCTGCACCGCCTGCAAGGCCTCGGGGATCGCGCGCATGCCTCAGCCTCCTGGGGAGAAAGGTGCTGGGCCGGCAAATCCCATGCCCCTCAGCGCCGCCAGCTCCTTCAGCCGGCGGCGGAACCCCTCCAACCGGTCATTGGCCCAGTCCGCCCAGTGCACCGGCGTATAGCCCGAGACGTTGATGCTTCCCACCGCGCTGCGGGAGCGCTCCAGGGCGGCACAGCCGGCCGCTCCCAGCAGTACCAGCTCCAGGTCCTCCGCCGGCAGGGTCGTATCTTCCGCCCCAGCAAGGCCGGCGATGCGGTGGGCCGCCCAGTACACCAGGCGAAGCCGTTGGCCCGCCTGCGGCAGGGCCGGCGTCAGAAGGGTCAGGGCCGGCCCAACGCACTCAAAGGGGCACCACTGCGGCGGCCAGGCATCATCCTCATACGGGAACCAGACCCGCTCCACACCCAGCAGTCCCTCCAGCGCCGACAGGTCCACCTGCCGGCCCTCTTCCTCCAGCGTCAGCACGGCCTCCTGCCGCAAAGGGAGCCAGAGGTTGTACTCCCCCAGCGCCTTCTCCACGGCCCGTTCCAGCTCCTCCTCCGTCCAGGTCTCCCCGCCGGCATCGCCCAGGTCCAGCGCCAGGGAGGCACACAGGGCGCTGATATTCGCGCTCATCGCCGGCGCTCCTTTCGCTCCGGCGGGCGCGGAGAAAAGCCGGCGGCCGGCGGCGGTGCCGGCTCCTCCAGCCGCTCCTCCAGGGCGGTCACCCGCTCCACCAGCGCCCAGACCGTATGCTCCAGCACCTGTACCCGCGCCCGCAGGGCAATCACCTCGCTGGTGCCTTTCCCGACCATGTCCTCACCTCCTTACGTTGGGCTGGGCGCCTGGGCCGGCCGCTTCACGCCTCAGGCGCCCAGCGTTCCATGATATGTTACGCCACGTTGTTCTTGTGCAGGCCGCGGTAGTCCGCCACGCCGACGCACAGGAACCAGCGCACCTTGATGCGCATCTCGTCGTTGGTGAACATGGACCCCATCACCTCGCTGTCGGCGACGAAGATCTCCGGCTCTTGCCGGCCGAACAGCCATCCCATCACGATGCCCTCCACCTGCGTTGGGGATGCTACGGCCGCCCAGTTATTGGCGTCGCTCCAGGGCGGCACCACGATGACCTCGAAGCCCTGGTACCAGGGATTGATGTCGTTGTCGCCGGAGCCGGGGATATATGTGCTGTTGCGAATCGTGAGGGCGGTGGAGCGCAGGCTGGTCGGCACCAGCAGGAAGGCCGGCGGCACCGCCAGCTTGCGTCCGGAGCCGGGCTCCGTCTGGTTCATCATCGCCAGCGCCACATTGTCGAACTCCTCCAGCGACAGCGCGGCCGTGCGCAGGTTGCCGTGATGCGCCGCATCAAACAGGTTATAGCCATCGGCCATGAGCGGGCCGAGGCCGGCGTTGGCGGTGAACACCTCGCTCACCATGTCCGAGACCGTGTTGTACGCCGCCGACCCCAGGAGCGTCGGGATGGTGCGCACCGCGTCCATGTCATCCGCCATGATCATCTCCAGGGTGATGCCGATGTAGTTGCCCTTTTTGGCGATGCTGGCGGTCTCCATCACGTCGTCCCAGCTCGCCTCGGTATAGGCCGCGCCCTCATTGACGGTGCTCAGGGACGAGAAGCCGTGCACCCGTACCATCTTCATGTCCTGAAAGCGGTCCAGGTCGCGGTTCACCACGATGGACTGCCACCACTTCTCCCGGCGGTTGTAGGCCTGCAGCATGACCTTGTTCAGGCCGTCCGCCACCAGGCCCGTCATGGTGGCGGTCGTGGCGTTGGCCAGCAGGGCGCGCTCGGGGAAGAGCCGGCCGCGAAACTCATGGTCGCCGGTCAGGGTGATGTACAGCTCACGGATGCCGCTCAGGCGCGGGATATCGCGGTAGCGCTCCGGGATGGGCAGGCCCAGGGCGCGTTCCCACGCCAGGCGCACCCGGTCCAGCTCATCCAGCATGCCGCTGACGCCGGCGCGGACCGCCGGCCGCGGCTCCCCCAACCCCTTCACCACGCCGGCCTCCAGCAGTTCGGCCCAGGTGGCGCGCTGGGCGGCGATGGCCTGCCCCAGCTCCTGCGGATGAAACAGCCGGCCGGCGAAGCGCTGGCGCACGGCGCGCTCCAGCGCTTCCGGCAGGCCGGCATCCCGCAGGGCGGCGTTCAGCGCATGCTCGCACTGGAGCAGGGCAAGCTCGCGGCTCAGCGCCGGCTCCTGCGCGCCGGCGGCACCATCCGAAGACAAGACCTCGTTCGTGGACATCGGATTTCCCTCCTCTGGCATTGGTTGAGAAGCGGTCGTTCCATCTGAAGCATTGAGCACCCGCAGAAAGGTCCCGCCGGCGGCGGGGTCAAACACCACGTCCAAGGAATGCACCTGCTGGATGCGCCGCACCAGGCCGCCGGCATCCCGCAGTACCAGCAGGTCGGCGCTCAGCCCGATGCGCGGCACCGCC
>Ga0080004_1134705_pt1 | contig 20939 bp, 18 predicted proteins | sample WasSprMetagenome_FD_69207 | JGI IMG/M metagenome (GOLD analysis project Ga0080004, IMG submission 69207) | Sulfidic aquatic microbial communities from Washburn Spring, Yellowstone National Park, USA - WS (SPADES assembly) (version 2) | ecosystem: Environmental > Aquatic > Thermal springs > Hot...
CTCGAGAGGCACTGCAGATCACCAAGGTTATCGACGCTATCTACCGGTCTGCCGCTTCTGGTACCGCTGTTGCACCTTGACGCCAATTCCACTATCATTCGTGCGGCAGTGCTTGCAACCAAATGTATCGAATGGAAGGGGCGCGAGCTGTACGTAGTGCCCCTTCCCAAATCTTAGACTTCTAGATTGGTACCTATGAAATCCGCGAAATTTGTGTGCGTGTTCTGCTCTTCGAGCGAACTTATCGATGAGGAATATAAGACCGCTGCGAGGAAGTTCGGTTCGGCCATAGCCCAAGCGGGATGGTCTTTGGTATACGGCGGCGGAAACATCGGCCTTATGGGGGTGCTTGCCAAAGCCGTGCACGAAAGCGGCGGCAAGGTTATAGGTGTCATACCGCGGGCTATGCTGGCAATTGGGCTTGCTTACCGCCAGGCAAACGAGCTTATCGTCACAGAAACATTGAGAGAGCGAAAGGCAGCCATGGAGGAGCGTTCTAACGTTTTCGTTGCTCTTCCAGGAGGCATTGGCACCATCGAGGAACTGCTTGAAATAATCACGCTGAAGCAGTTGGGCTACCATAAAAAGCCCATCATCATCCTGAACACCAACGGCTTCTTCGATCCTCTTTTGACCCAGCTCGAGCGCTGTATAGCGCAGAGGTTTGCCGGACCAGAACTTCGGAACCTTTACTTCGTTGCACCCTCGGTGGAAGATGCTTTGCGTTACATAAGTTCCATAGAACCTTCGGATATAGATTTGGCCAGGCAAAAACCCGCGAAGGAACCAAAACAGCCAGAGGCCATGGAAGCCTTAGACTAGGCCGAATTCTTGCAGTTGCTAAGTTAGCCATAAACCTAAGCAGTCCAAAACACTGAGCCCGCTGTTCGTGACTCTGCCGGTTAGTCAGAAGTCGCCTTTTGCCGGCCACAGATAGAAGGATGCTCGCATCTCGCGTGGAAGGAAAAGGAGAACGGGGGCGCATTGCTACTTGCATGGTTTCAGCGGCCGGTTTAAACCCATCCGAACACAGCTTTTATAAAAAGCACCTGAGCCTTATCGTGGTGCTGCTGCTTGCGGCACTGCTTCGATTTGGCTTGCTGGCCCACGCCGCCTCCCATAAGCTTGACTTAGTCGGCTGGACCGACGAAAAACAGTACCACTGGCTCGCTGTGAACATCGTTCAGAATCACAGGTTTTCTGTGCCGTTTTACAGCTCTGATGAGTTTCGAAAAGTTGGGTTTCCACAATACCTAACCGTTGGTTTTCTCCGAACCCCGGGGTTTCCGGTCTTTCTCGCCGCTGTGTACAGCGCAGTTGGAGTGAGGCCCTACGCCGCCGTAACACTTATAGCCATTCTCTCATGCATCCTGTGCGGTTTAACCTACATTTTCGCATCCCGCCTTTTCGGCCACCGAACTGGTGTCGTTGCCGCACTTATAATGGCCGTCAGCCCCGGTGCCGTTTTAAGCTCCTGCTCGCTGCTCCCCGATACCCCCCATGCGGTTCTCATACTTCTGGCGGTTTTGGCACTGCATTCAAGCCTGGATAGTGCTCCCTGGAAAGCAGCACTGTCCGGATTGATTTTGGGTATCGCCGCTCTCTTCAAACCGGTTTCGCTGTACCTCCCTATTGTTCTGAGCGGCGTGCTTGCACTTGCAAAAACCCATGCCCGAATTTGGCTTGTGGTTACGGCGGTGGCGCTTGTGGTGACTGTGCCCTGGTACGTACGCAACTACCTTTCTACAGGAAAGTGGTTTTTCTCCAGCATCGGGGCTTACAATTTGGTTTTTTACAACCTGGCCTTTGCCAAGGCAAAAGCAACCCGATCGAAAGTAGAAGCAGTGCGTTTTGCCTACATGCGCGAGGCGATTGCCAAATCTGGGTTGGAATCCATAGTTTACCGAGAAATACCACTGTACTGGCCGATATTGCTGAAAAACCAACTGGCGGGCGCCGTTATCTTCTGGATGGCCGCGGATAGGTTCCAATGGGGCTATTTCCTAACAGGGCGATATGTTCAATCGGGTGCACATGACCGGCTGTGGGATACAGGGCTTGCAGCAGCTATAAGGCGCATTCTACGCTCACCCGGGGGTTCCGTAGCCGTCTTTCAAGTTTTCTTTAACATCTTGGTTGCGATTCTCGGGTTCGTTGGGATGCTAAGTGCACTTCGGCGCCCGGGTTCCAAAGTAGTGGCCGCACTGTGCTTATCAACCTGCATCTATTACGCCCTAACAGCCGGACCCGTGGGATTTGGGCGGTACCGCCTTCCTGCAGAGCCCTTCTTGGCAACCTTTGCAGCCGGTGTACTCCGCAAATGGTTTGAAAAACGCCTGGAGAAAACAAAAAGTGGTTGAATCGGCAGGCGGTTCTGAATCGCGTCAAATTGTGGAGTGAACCAATGCCGGTAGTTGCTGATATCCTCAAAGCGATAGACCGCAGGTTCGCCATAAAAAGCCTTTTGAAAGGTGAACCTTGGGGCGGCTTCGATCTCCGTGGTGAAAAGGAACTGGAGTGGAGCTGGGTAATCTCTAACCTGCCACCTCCGCCGAAACGCTGCCTCGATATTGGATGCTGTTACTCCCCTATAACACCAACCATGGTCGCCATGGGCAATACTGTGATGGGAGTAGATTTAGAAGAACTTCCTTACCGGCTAAGTGGGCTTACTTTTGTGAAAGGCGACTTTAATTCCTTGGAACTACCGGAGGCATCCTTCGATGTGGTTGTGCTCTGCTCGGTGGTTGAGCACATAGGTCTGGCTGGAAGATTCGGCGTAAAAGAAGCCGACCCGGATGGCGACCTAAAGGCTATGCAGAAGGTGAAGCGGCTTTTGGCAGACGGCGGCGTTCTACTGCTCACAATCCCTGTTGGCGAGGATTGGGTGTTTCATCCCTGGCATAGGGTGTACGGCCGCTCAAGGCTCCCTTTTTTGCTTGAAGGGTGGACCGAAATCCGATCCAGGTTCTTCACCAAACAACCGGACGGACCTTGGAATGAGGCTACGCGGGAGCAGGCATTGTCTCATCCCAAATGTCCGCGCAGATATGCACTGGGGCAGTTCGTGCTGATACCCAAGGGCTCTTAAGAAACTTATGGAGATACGCGATCTGCGAAAACCGCAAAAAGCAGGAGGCCTAGCAAGTCCATCCGCTGTTGTGCCGCGGTGGGTTTTGGCGGCTGCAGCCGTTGCGGTGGGCGCACTTGGAATTTTGGTCGATTTACAGCTCCTGAGCATCGCGGTTTTGGTAATCTTGCTGGCAGCCGCTAGCGTTAGGCGTCCGGCTGTGGCACTGGCCATACTGATTTTTACGTCATGCGGCCTTAGCTACGGCCTTCTGCTGGATTACCGCTTTGAAAGCCGCGGACTGCTCAGCATAGCCGTACCAATAAGCCTGCTCGACGGCGCGGCACTGCTGGCCGCAGTTTCGGCGGCTTCAGCGGCCGTGGTGGGGGTTAGAAAAAAGCCCTTGCCTCCTTATCTCACAATACCCCTTTTAATTTACTTGGCTTCGATCGCGCTTGGAATTGCAACGGCCTTTCTCAACTCAAACTCCCTGTACGCTCTGTTCAAGGACATAAGGGTGCAGGTTTACTTCCTGCTGGCGCTTTTCATGGCATCGGCCTACGTAGCATCCACTGACGAACTGCGCCTCTTAATCGTAGTGATCATACTGGCCGCCGTTTCTGTTGGGATACAACAGCTCGTCCACGTACTTACGGTTGATCCAGGCATGGCCCTCTTTCAGGTGAGGGATGTTCGCATACCGGTTCAAATGCTCCCGGTAGCCACAGGTTTCCTGATTCCACTTTGGGTGTCGCGCAGGCGCCGACGAGATTGGTGGTTTCTGCCACCAGCTCAGGCCCTTTTCTTGTGCGCCATCATCCTCTCTTTCACCAGGTCGGTTTGGGCTCAATTTGCTGTAGGAACCACAATGGTTCTCCTTTTTCTTTCGCTTCGCCAGAGAGTTATGGTTGTTAAGGCACTTGTGCTGTCTCTGCCACTGGTGATACTTGTTACCCCAATTTTGGCGCGCGCCATCACATATCGTCAATCCTTGGGCGCATTGCTGGCCGAACGCGTGGTTTCCTTCGCGCAGGGAGAAGAGGATGCTTCTCAGGCTGCAAGACTGCTGGAAGGACAGGCGGCACTTCTGAAATGGCTCGAAAATCCGATCTTGGGCTCCGGGATGGGCACCGAAATCGAGGCTTTCGACCCGGTGCAAGAAAAAATGGTGAAAGGCGAATTCCTCCACAACTCCCTCCTCTATTATGCAATCAAAATGGGGCTCCCGGGACTTATCAGCCTGATTTGGATTTACGCCGCGTCTGTGGGCGCTGCTATCAAGGCCAGATCGATGCCGGGTTTAAGCCCTTATGCCACGGGAATGGTGTGCGCACTGGTTCCCTTTGCGCTTATTGGGATTTGGTCGGGAAATTTGAACCACGCGGCCTTTTCACCACTACTCGGCTTCCTTGTGGGGATTAACTGGACAGCACTCGCGGCCGACAGCATGTCAGCACAATCGGAGAGAGAAGTCTAACGTGCCATGGGTGAGCTAAAAGTAAAGGTTCTTGCGCGGAATTCGTTTTTCTTAGCACTTGCCAACGGCATACAACTGGCAGCCCAGGTGATCTTCGCCGCACTGCTCGCACGGTACCTTGGCACAGCCGGCTTCGGCCGATTTGCTTTTGTGCTTTCGGTTGTTGCTTTTGCAGAAGCCGTCGTGCGCGTTGGAGCCAGCACCATCGTCACAAGGGAGGTTTCGCGCTCCAGAGAAGAAGCCAGGCATATTTTCTGGGCGTCCATACTCCTGCAAATCGCGGGTGGAATGGTTGTGGTTGCGGTCAGCGCGGCCGTCTTCTGCGTAACGGACATTCTGAGGCAGGAATCCCTGGGAGGAGTAGTTCGCACCGCCGGGCTTGTGGCCGCGTGCACGTCGTGCGCACGCCTTATTGCCGATATCCCTGTGGCGATATGCCGCGGCCTGGACCGCATGCACTGGGAAACAGCCGTCACCGCCTTTGAACGAACGCTGTTTCTCGCATTGTTCGTGCTGGTTTTAAAGTTTGACCTTGGCTTCCTGGCCATTTTTACCGCAGCGCTTGGCTCCCAATCCCTGATATCCCTGCTGAGCATGCTCGTCGCCTTGAAAGCACTGCGCCCGCTCCCAACCGTTGATCGAAGACGTTTAAAAGAGCTTTTTGTGCACACCGTGCCGCTTTTGGCCTTCGGAGCGCTTTGGGGATTCCACTGGCGGTTCGATACCGTGCTTCTCCAGCACTTCCATGGAGAACATCAGGTGGGGGTCTTCAGTGCGCCTTTTAAGCTTTTGGAAACTTTCCGCATGGTGCCGTGGCTGCTGTTAATGGCCGCCTTTCCATCTTTAGCCAGGCAGGGGCAGTCCGACCGCGAGGTTTTAAAGCGCTCTTACTCCATCGCTTTTACAGCGTTGGTAACTGCCGGTCTAGCAGCCACATTGATCGTTTACTCAACAGCGCGGCCGGTGGTGCTTTCCATCTTTTCAAACCGGTTTGCGGAATCCGAGCCTGTGCTCCGCATACTCTCCTTTGCTATCGTTCCTTTGTGCTTGAACTGGCTTTTCAACTACATGTGCCTTTGCATAAACATACAGCGTTTGGTCCCTTGGATGTACCTGGCGGCCTCAGCGGTGCACGTGCCCCTGGCTTTCGCTCTCATACCGAGCTTCAAGGCCGTTGGCGGGGCGCTGAGTTTCCTGGCAAGCGAAAGCGTTCTTTGCGCAGTAGGCCTTTGGGTTATGGGAAAGCACCTTGCACCCGCGCCTTGGCGAAGCGTAGCCAAACCAGCGGTTTCGGCCTTTGCAGCAGCGGCGGTGCTTCTGCTTTTTCATCAGGAGAACATTCCTTTCGGAGGAGTGGTCTCTTTCGCTGTGTACTGCTGTGTTCTTGCGTGGCAATCAAATCATTTCGTGCGACAGTACACGCTCAACAAGAACATCGACCTGTTCTGGCGGAAGTGATAACCTGAAAACGGATGCGCAATGGCAACCAGTAAATTGGAAACACCAGCCCTGACGAAACTACTTCTTGGAATGGCATACGCTTATGGACGCTATTCGCCTGTGTTTAAAGGCAAAGGAAGGTTGTGCCGTGCTTCCGCTCCGCTTTTAGACAGAGTCGGCAGCCTTCAAACCAGAAGTATTTACGGCACCCGCTTCGATCTTCGATTTCCGGATGACCGAGGATACGAATGCATACACATCCTCGGCACTTACGAGGCTGGCACATCCAAACTGGTGCGCCAAGTGCTCAAAAGCGGCGATATCGCGCTGGACGTTGGGGCCAACATCGGGTGGTATACCACCTTATTCGCCAAGTGCGTGGCGCCAGACGGGATTGTTCACGCATTCGAGCCGGTTCCATTCCTGTTTGAAAAACTGCAGAGAAACTGCATGCTAAGCAATTGCGAATCGATGGTGCGTTTGAATAAACTTGCGCTTGGACGCACCAACGGCACCATCCGCCTTTTCGCCCCAAAAGACGGACCTCACGGTGAAATCTCCATATTCCCGGAGTGCGAAACCGCAAACCCACCATTGGAGGTGCCATGCGTTACGCTGGACGACTACTGCGCCCAGCACATTAACAAAAAAACCGCAACCCTGATCAAGCTGGATGTTGAGGGGGCCGAGCCTGACGTCATCGATGGAGCTCAGTCCTTGCTGAATTCCCCGCATCCCCCAATTTGGCTGTGCGAGTTCAACCGTGAAACGGCCCGCCGCGGCGGATTCTCACCTTATGCTGCCCTTGAAAGGCTGGCCGAGCGCGGATACCGTTTCATCCGTGTGAAGCTGGGATGGCGCGGCATTGCACCCGTTCGCAATCTCGAGGAATGCCAGCACGGAGACAATGTACTATGTTACATTCCAAATGTGCATCGAGACAGGCTCCGCGGCATTGTTAGAGAGGATTAAGCACTTTATGAGGCGGCAAAGATGACTCTGAGCATAATCACTCCGTCCTTCAACCAAGCCCGCTTCATTGAGCGGACCATTCGCAGTGTGCTGAGTCAAAACCATCCACAGCTTGAATATTTGGTGGTGGATGGCGGCTCTACCGATGGAACTATCGAAATACTCAAGCGCTACCCGCAAATCCGCTGGGTGTCCGAACCCGACCGCGGCCAGTCTGACGCCGTCAACAAAGGCATCCGCATGACCAGCGGCGAGGTGATCGGTTGGATAAATTCGGATGATACCTACACTCCAGGCGCTTTTGCCACTGCATTGGCGGCACTGGAGGCAAATCCGGATGCGGGCATGGTTTACGGCGATATGAACGTTGTGGACCACGAAGATAGAATTCTCATGCGGCGGCGCTCGCGGCCGTTTAACCTGCGCCGTTTGATACTTACCGGAGCCAGCTATATCTTCCAACCAACAGTTTTCATTCGAAGAGAAGCCATCGAGGCAGTCGGTCAACTCGACATAAGCCTGCGGCACGCCATGGACTACGATCTTTGGATACGCATAGGCCAGAAATTCCCAGCGGTTTACGTTCCGGAGGTTCTGGCCAATTTCCGCGTGCACCCAAGCAGCAAAACCAGCACCGAGATACAGCTTCAGCTTAAGGAGGGGCGTGAAGTCCGCGCGCGTTACATTAGAAGCCCCTTTGCCAGGCTTTGGTTTGCTTACTACGACCTGCGCGTTTGGGCCTACCGGCATTGGGAGCGCCGCCGCATCTCCCGCTTAAAAGCGCTGGAAAAGGCAACCTAATGCGTGTCTTGTTCACCACCGATTCTCATCCTGCCTCTCTGGAGAAATCCCAAGGAAGGAACCGAAACCGCCACACATCAAGGCCCTTACTGGTCGGCTTTTGAGGGTCTTGCCAGGGTTAAAAAGGCGTGGAAGCGGGTCGACTTCCACGCCTCGCGGTCGCCCTCTTTCGAGGGCACACCTGTCCGCCGCCCTTGAGTAGTCTTCCGGACCGGCGGAAGATCCGGGCTCGGGGAAGGCGCCAAGCTCCGGAAGCGGCGGACAGGAAACTTCGCAAACCTGTACTTGCGCCAGACCGGAGCCCTGGGTGCCCCAAACGCGCCATCCGACTTATTGCCCACATCAAGCCGGCAAATCGCCCTTCTGCAGAGCCATCACCGGCGTGGGAAAACGCCCGTCGGAAACACGAGAGGAAAGGAAGCAGAAGGCACAGAAGCCCAAAAGAAGCAGTGCGGAACCGGTGCACTCATAAAGACCTTCCTCTCGTCCAGCGCAAATTTTCCGCGGCCCCGTTCCGTGGCCGGCAATTATAACCTTTGCATTATACTAGCATCCCGAAGCCGCCCTGTCAAGAGCCGCACGCTCGTTTTCTTTAGAATTGAAAGCCCTCTCCTCATCAGCGATTGTGAAAACCGTGGCGAAATGTGGCATAAAGAGGTGGTTAAGCAAAACGCATAACACCTGAAGAGTTCAGCAGCTCCATCGGTCCCTTGTTGGGTTTGCTGAACTCTTCGACAGGAGTTGGAGCGATGAAGAGGATTGACATGACCGCCTTGATGAGGAAATTAGCAACAGCGGCGCTTTTGTGCGCCGTGGTAAGCGCGGCTTCGGCCGCCGATCTAGTTACAACCACCATCGAAGCCGACAAAACATCCGCCAAAGCCGGCGAGATCGTCACCTTCACCGTAACACTGAAGAACAACGACACCAACAAGCCGATCACTATAACCTGTTCAACAACATACCAAGATCCAAGCACGGGCCAGCAGGTTACGGTGACGTCGAATGCCCTGGAGCTTGTAAGGCTCGGGTGGAAAATGATTGCCCCCGTGCTGAAAATCCCCGCCAACCCAACGCTGACGATCATTGCGAACAGCTTCACGGTGGATGGCTCGCCGGTGTCGGCAACCGTCAGTGATACGGAAGCAACGGTAACCGTTCCGGACTTGGATGCAGGTCAAAGCAGGGTGGTAAAATGGCAGGCTACGGTAAAGTAATATTCATCGCTTTGATGCTTATCGCAACGCTGGCGGTGCTCTCGGCCAGCGCCGAACCGGTAACCATCACAGTTATAACCTCTTGGCAGGACGGCGACACCGTAAAAGAGCTCCCAGCTCAGTTCATCCTGCTCATCCAGCGGCTGTATGGAGACGCAGACGGAGACGGGGTAGTCACCAGCAAAGACGTGCTTATGGTATTCGACCTGTTCCTGCTGAAGCACGAAGAACCGTCCCCATCTATCCTGTCTAGCTGCGATGTGCGCCCGAAGCCCGGAACAAACGGCAAAAGCTTCGGCGATGGGCGAATACAATCCGATGACGTCTGCTGGATTGTAAACTACCTATTGGGCAAAGTGCAGGAACCTTAGCGCCGGCCTCTGTGCCCTGCGCTGTTGCAGGAATTTAACCCGAAGAACCGAAGAAGAGAACTCAAAGAGCTTAAGCAGGTTACAAAAAGCTGGAGGCGCAAACCGATGAAGCTCCGGAATAGTTCCAGAAAAAGATGGATATGTCTGCTGGTGGCATGCGGACTTTTGGCAATGGTGGCAGGGCTGTCGGTCAGCTCCGACATTGTCACCACCATCTCCTCGGACAAAACGGCGGTAAGCCGCGGCGACGTAGTTACATTCACCGCAAAGCTGGTCAACACATCCGCACTGCAAATAGCCGCGCCGCTGTTCCGCATCCCACCGAATGCTGCGCTTTCGCTGTTGGAGGAAAGCGTTACGGTTGACGGAGTGCGCGTTACTCCAACGATAGACGGCAGCGGCAACGCCATCGTTGTGGTGCCGGGCTTAGCCCCCAGCCAGACGAGAACAATCCAATGGCAGGCGGTTGCTGTTGGTCCCGGCACGCCCGTGCGGATTTACTTTGAAGCGGAGTCCGGACAGCTCAGCGAGCCGATGTCGGCAATTGCGGATGCGAACGTTTCCGGCGGGAAGTACATCGCGTCTGGGACCGCCAATTCCGGAAGCGCCTCCTACACTTTCACGGTACCTGTTTCCGGCGAGTATGTGATCTGGTGCAGGGTGCTGGCCCCTAAGGACGGTCAAGACTCCTTCACCGTTGCCATAGACGACGGCCAGGAGGATATTTTCGATTGCGCGGAGGGCACGTGGTCAACCAGTTGGCAGTGGAGCCGGGTGAACGGCCGGGCTGGTGGATCGCCGCTCACGCTGAACCCGCGCGTTTTCAACCTCACAGAGGGTGAGCACAAACTGGTGATCCGCGCCTGGGATGCGAACACCGGCCTTGACCGCATTATCATTACCAACGACCGAAACTTCGTCCCGCAGGACACCCCCACTGGCACGCCTGACGCATCCGACACCACCCCGCCGACTATAACTGATGTCACCGTGACCAACCTGAAGGCCGACAGCGCCACCATCACCTGGACCACAAACGAACCCGCCACAAGCCAAGTGGAGTGGGGCACCAGCATGGAGTTCGGCAACACCACCCCGGAGGATTCGTCTCTCACAACAAACCATAGCGTGAATCTAACGGGATTGATGCCAGGCACACAGTACTACTTCCGGGTAAGGTCGAAGGATGCGGCAAGAAATGAAGCTGTCTCCGATGGAAGCAGTTTCAAGACGTATCTACAATTGAAGCCCGGGCCGTATAAGGTGGAGGATCTGGGAGTGTTGGTGCAAAGCGCTAGCATTGATGCGCTGTTCATGTTCAGGCATCCGGGAGATAACCACCTGCATTTGATGCTAGGATATGCTTTTGTGTTCCCATTACAATATGTAGATATCGACCTAGACACCGGCGAAGTCTTTTCGTTCGACGCCCGTGGTTCTCGATGCGGAGCAAAAGGCTTAGTACCTCACCCAAACGGCTGGATCTATATAACTACCGGCGATACTGGCTACTTCTATGCCTACAACCCAACTAATAAGGTGGTTCGAGAGATTGGACGTTTTGGAGATAGGGACGGCTACATCGCTGTTTTGGGGGACGACAACAGTGTCTATATTGGAGGTAGTACAAAGGGATGTGTTGACCGCTACAATCCCGAGACTGACGTTCTGGAAACGTTTGGGATAATGGATGATCCCGGCCCACCGTACTATCGGTATGTTTATACTCTTGGGGCTGACGGAAGGTATGTGTACGCGGCTATTGGGCAAAACCCGTGGTATCTTGTGGTATACGATTGCCAAACCAAGGAGCAGCGGGTCTATTGGAAAACCGCAAATGCCGGCTACGTAGGCGTCAGCCGAGGGTGGAAAGACGGTGTGCCTGGATGGTACGCCGAGGTCAGCGGCGGTTCTGCCGCTGGCTTCTACAAACTTGAAAACGGTCAGCCAATAGCCACCTCGAGGACTGGTGTTACGCTTAGTCCCTGGTATCAGAGGGGGATGCCATATGTTTCCTCTGAGCTATCGACATTCCCCTCTCTCTTTGGTTTCGAGGTTAACCTCGATAAGGCAATCCCGTATTCGTCAAGCAGTAATGGAGAAATAACCGTGAGGTGGCGACCCGTTGGTCAGAATCAGTGGAAGGAAGCTAGGACCGCGGTGCGCTGCGCTCCTCAGCCGCTGAAACGGTTGTATCAATATGGTAATGAGCTATTCGGATTTGTGGAGGCCTACGGCCCTACGTTCACATATAATCCGGCTACGAGAGCCGTAAATCTACTTGGAAGAACCGGCTATAGCTGCTATGATGCTGTCCATACCCAAGGGATCTGGTTCCTGTCGGGCTATCCAGCGGCAACGTTACGCTACGACCCAGCCATACCTTGGACCTTGACACCTTCAACAACAGACCAATCAACCACAAATCCACGTAAACTAACAGGTATACACAAGTACCATTACTACTCTGCGGTAGGTGCGGATGGCAACGTGTATGTCGGCGTTCACCATGAACGCGACAGTACCGGAGGGGAGCTGGGTTGGTACGATCGCAATACTGGCGATCTAAAAGGCAGATTGCGGGATCCGTTCGTGAAATTCGATGTTCGCGACCTCAAAGCCGCGCTTGGCGGGCAGAAAATTGTCTATAGTAGCATCAATATAGACGGAATTCCTCCTGCGAAGCTTTTCGTTTTCGATACCACTAAGAAGATCATTGAGCGCGAAATTGCTCCGCTTACAGACGTATCTGCTCTTGATAAAATCCTAGAGACATCCCCCGGAGTGATCTTTGGAATCTGCGGTAATCGATATTACAAAGTGGATATCCGTACAGGCCAGGTGCTTTACATCAAAGACCTCGGCGGAGACGCTTTCACCGGGATGAGATCTTACGACCGACGCCTAACTCTAGGACCTGACGGTTATGTGTGGCTCTACATCGGCAACAGCATCTGCCGTGTTGAGCCTGACTCTGGAACTGTGGAGAAGATCGTGGATGCGTCTCCTGCAGGCGGTCTCACGTTCCTGAACGGTGACCTTTACATATGGGGATACCCAAACCTCAGAAGGGTAACGGGGTTGTTCCCAAGCGAGTAAACACTGGTTCCGTTAACTATTAACTATCTATTGCCTCGTCAACCCAATGAAGCGGCCGCGGCGCCTGAGCACCACGAAGTCCCACACGCCGGCTAGGAATCCCAACCCGTAGGCGAAGTGATAGCACGCAAAAACCGCTGGAAGCACCGGCAACAGCCGCCACCCCGCCTTGGCCGCAGCAGCCACCGATGCCACCAACGCCGCAAGCGCATAGATGCAAACCTCGGCGCCCAAAATCACGCGCGCACCTGGATATGGGATGCTAAGGATGCCCAGCCCAAGCAGGGATGCAACAAAAGCACCAGGCACCAAATGCCGCGGCGATGCCGGCAGTTTATGCTTTTGAATCACCCGAACTTTCCAGTAGCCGTACTGGAAGTACTGCCTGAACAGCGCGCCAAGCGACCCCCGCGGCGTGTACCAAGAGCGTATCCTGGGCGACTGCCATACGGTCCCGCCGGCGCGCACTATGCGGAGATTGTGCTCGTCGTCCTGGTTGCGGACCAGCTCCTCGTCGAAGAATCCAAAACGCTCAAATACCTCGCGGGGCCAACAGCCGAGGTACACGGTGTCAACAAGTCCCTCGCACCCTAGACTGTGCGACCTGGCACCACCAACTGCGAAGGGAGACTGGAAAGCGACAGATATAGCCTCTCCTACAAGCCCGCAGGCCCTCGCTCTCCAAGGTCCCCCAACATTATCCGCTCCCGTTTCCTTAAGAACTGCTACACACTGCCTCACATAGTCAGGTGCGTACTCCGTGTGCGCATCCACCCTGATGATAATCTCGCCGCGCGAGGCTTTGATTGCGGCGTTGAGCCCCGCCGGCGTAACCCGCTTAGGGTTGTCCACCACCCGAACCCGGGCGTCGCGTGCCGCAACTGCTGATAGGATATCCCTGGTACCGTCGTCCGACATCCCGTCGGCGACGATGACCTCCATCCGGTCGGATGGATAGTCCTGGGCCAGTATCCCGCTCAGGCACTGCTCTATGTGCCGCGCCTCATTCCGGCAAGGAATGATAATCGAAACAAAAGGCAGTTGGTTGCCAGCACCCTTCTCCATTTTCGCTTGCTACTTAGCCACCTTAAGTATTGCCACACAGTGCGTTCGCAGCCACGGTATCCACTCGAGCACTTGGCAGAGCTTCACCGAATACGGGGCCAAAAGCCGCGCTAAAGGGGGAGCCAGCACGCACTTCCTGCACCAGAACAAAGTGTGCGGGAAGAGCTGCCGGATTTCGCTCGGTTTTATACCCTTCACATCCGGGTTTCGCGGGTTGTTGTACATAAAGTCGAACCACCACACGTACCCTCCCTGTTTCAACACGCGGACTATCTCGCGCGCCATCTGGCGCTTAGTGGAATCGTGCAGTATGCTGGTAAACAATGAAACAAAGTCTTGGGATGGGCCGTATAGGAAAACACCCCGCTAGGGCTTCCCAACCGCCGAATGCTGGCCCACCTTGCTGACCACCGCGCGGAACTTGCCGTTGGGACCGCGCGGAATCTCGGCCACCTCCTCCACCACAACCTGAACGTCCCCAAGACGCTCCCGCAGGCGCTGTGCGATTTCGCCGGCAGTCTGCGCCGTGAAGCCGTCCGCCGGTACGCACAGCACCCGCACCAGGTCCAGCCGCTCCTGGATGATTTGCGCCTCCCTCAGCGGCCAGGCCGTTTTGAAAACAGGGTCCAAGCGCCCTACTCTCTTGGCGTCGGTTCCAACCAGGATATCATCGCATCTACCATCAACCGACTCGATCAGTCCTAGCGTTCGTCCACAGAAGCAGGCCTCGCTCTGCGGACCCAGACCTCCCCGGTCTCCCACCGCATATCTCACCAGAGGCATGTCGGCGTTCACCAGGCCGGTGCAGATCAAACGCCCGGACTCCCCAGGTTCGGCTGGTTCATCGATGTCGTCCTTCAGCACCTCCACCACACCCGCTTCCGGCCACAAGTGCATGCGCCCGTGCTCGCACTCGCTTGCCGCTGCCACAAGCTCGCACATCCCGTAGGTCTCCCGAACGGGGCACTGGAACGCCTCCGCAATCGTCTTCCGTTGGTAGTCGTACAGCGGCTCGGCGTTGGTGATGACAACGGTCATCTTGATGTCGCGCCGACCCAACCGCAGTGCATCCTGGGCCAGAACGTATAGCGAGGAGCTGTATCCCCACAGGTACTTTATGCGGTACTTAACCAGCGCATCCAGGTAGTAAGGCGTGAGGTCGGGCGCCAGATGGTATGCCGACATGTAGAGCTGGTTCATCGCGCTGTTCCACACCCAAAACGGCGGTCGCTTCTGGCTGACCGGCGTCACCAACTTGCCGCCAAGGATTGCCCAGCGGTCGTGCATGGAAACGCCGTACCACCGCCGCCACCGCGCCTCGAACAGGGCGTACCATGCGCGCACGGTCTCCCGGCTTTGCCACAGCGTGAGGGGCGTGCCGGTTGTGCCGCTGGTGTGCTCTTCGTACATGCGGCGCGGGTCGCAGTCCTCGGCAAGGAAGGCGCGCGGGTTTGCCCTCAGCGGCTCTTTTGTGAGGATGGGCCAGTTGGCAAGCTCCTCCCACGGTCGGCTGCCGGTCCGCGCGTGTTTGCGCCAGTACTCGCGGTAGTAAGGGACCTTGGTGGCGGCGCGGTGGAGGATGTAAACGAGGCGCTCCTCCTGCCAGGCCTTCCAGCGCTCCGGAGGCCAGTGCTCCCGCTCCAAAGCCTCCTCGACAAGACGCTCTGTTTCGGGTCCATACCGCCAGCGCCGCAGATGCCAACCGTGCATGGTTGCCGCCAAGCACTTCAGCGGATACGGCAGGCGGTGGTAGAGCTTTATCAGGTCGCTCATGCTAGCATCCTCTTGTTTACAGGTTTGACCTCACCCCTGGCCCCTCTCCAAGTTCCGGGAGAGGGGAACCACATGCTCCCTTCTCCCTGCGGTGGGAGAAGGTTTGGGGATGAGGGGTGACACACTCGCCCTCACCCCTAACCCCTCTCCCTGTTCCGGGAGAGGGGAAGCGTATGCTCCCTTCTCCCCGCGGTTGACCGAGAAAACCCCCTTGTGCATAATAACAGTTGAAAATGCTTCATCCAAAGGTGAGCTTCCATGCCTAGCAAACAACTTTCCCAGACAGCCAAAGTCGGCAGGGGCGGAACCGTGACCATCCCCGCCAAACTCAGAAAGAAGTTCGGCATAACGGAGGGATCCACCGTCATCGCAGAGGAGCGAGACGACGGCATCCTGATCCGACCCGCTGACACACCTCCCGTCGAAATATACACTCCTGAGCGAATCGCTCAGTTCATTCTCTCCAACGCCGTGAACTCCGAGGATTATGCCCGCGCCCGCGAGGAAGTTCGCGCCATGGGCCTCGACCCGGATGCTATCATCCACGAGAAGCCTGCGTAAACCACCACCGTGGACAAGCTTTTCCTCGACGCCAACGTACTCTTTTCCGCTGCCTACCGAAACAACTCTCCTCTTCTGCGCCTTTGGCAGCTTGAGGACGTTATCCTCTTTACATCCTCCCACGCGGTGGAAGAAGCACGCAGAAATATCGCTCTCACCAGGCCCAATGCCTTGCCTATTCTTGAGCATCTCGCCTCCAAACTCGTCGTCTTGCCCAAGAGCAAATCCGACCCAAGCATCCCCGAACTGCTCAGCCTGCCAGAAAAGGACCGCCCAATCCTCTCCGCCGCGCTCGAGTGCGGTGCAACACACCTGCTGACCGGCGATAAAGAGCATTTCGGCCGCTTCTTCGGCAGAAGCGTGTGCGGCATTCTTGTGCTCACCCCTGGCGCATACCTAACTTCCCGCCGAGTGGGTGAGAGCTGACTTACACAGTTTTCCCTTGCCCTCACCCCTAACCCTTCTCCCAGTTCCGGGAGAGGGAAACCGAGCGCTCCCTTCTCCCCGCGGTGTGCAGACCGTGGATGAGAAGCTTGCATAAGAGAAAGAGACAAAGGCGAACCCTCACCGTCAGCCCCTCTGCACGGCCTCAGCCACTATCCTCTCAAACCAATTGGCTTGTTCCTGCACCACTTTGCTTTGTTCGAAGGTATCCAGGAATCTTTGGCGGGCATTCCGACCAATCTGATCGCGAATCTCACGATCGCTCAGCAGAACGGCAAGCTTTTCAGCGAGTGCCTTGGGATCGTCCGGGGGCACTAAGAATCCGTCAATCCCATCACGCACGATCTCGGCTAAACCACCCACACGGCTAGCAACAACCGGAGTCCCCACGGCCATACTTTCCAAAGCAACCAGCCCAAATGCCTCGTCTCTGCTAGGCACGGCGGTGACGCTGGCTTCCGCCATTTGCCTCAGCACCTGGTCGTGGGGCACGCTCCCTTTGAACTCGCAAATCCCATCGATGCCAAGTTTCCTCGCTCTCTCCGCGCACTCATCTAACAGCGGCCCTGCGCCTAGAAAGCAGAGTCCCAGGGAAGCAACCTGCTTCCGTGCGATTGCGGCCGCCTCAACAAGAACATCCTGTCCTTTACAGGGATGGAACCGTCCTGCACACACCACTAGTCCTTCGCGCTTCTCGTGAGGAACGGCGATCGTCTGCAAAGGGTCCGACAGCGTGTTGTAGAAAAACAAGCACTTATGCTGCGGGACGCCGTACACGCGGCATACGTCATCCACTGCGGCTTTGGAGTTGCCGATGATATGGGTACATAGGCGGTACACAAGCTTTTTGCGCCAGTTCAAGAACGAAAGAAGCCACATTGGCCCCTTCCAATCGAGAACAATCGGCCCGCTGAGTGTGTGGTACCAAGCAATTCTTTGCGGCACCCTTGCCAACCATCCAATCAACATCATAACGTTGACTGCGCCGAAGTTGCCGATTACACAGTGCGGCCGATGCCGCCTTATCAGTTTTAGTAGGAACATCGCATCCTGAAGCTTCGTGGGCCTCTTCGACGGCCAGGGGACCACTGCAGGGTTGCCAGACCGAGCTTACTCCTTTGCTCCTGCTCCCCAAGGTAGCAAAACAACCTCATGTCCTCTCCTGACGAGCTCGTTAGCTAGGGCTCGGAAGTGGTCGGGGATCGCCCCTTCCCCAAGGCTGACGCCAATGAAGTACCTGTATTGGCTCATGATGCGGCCCTCCGTGTCATTGGGTTGACGCCGGCGACGCACGGTAACGCACCGCACAGCAGTATATAGCGGCTGATGCGATACGTCAGGTCAGCCTTCTCATCCGGCAGGCACAACCAGTTAGCTGCTTTGCCCAAATCGGCCTTCATGGGGCTTGCCAGCCCGAAGCGTGTTATCTCCCGTGCGGTGTAGCCAATGTCCGTTAAGACCCCCTGCAAGTCACCAATGCTCTTACCCGAGCGGGCTAACAGCCTTGGCGACGACTCCAGAACTATGACAGGCCGGTTGGTCGATATCACCTCGACTGCTCCTGATAGAACATCGACCTCAGCTCCTTCGGTATCGATGAAAATAGCATGCACTGTTCCGACCACACTTTTCATGCTATCCAGCGGAATCACCTTCACCTTAACAGTAGTACTACGCGGTGTTTCCTTTGGGCCAAGCAAATGCCCTACCCCAGATGCCCACCTATGCTCAGGTAGTACGAACTCCGCTTCCATATGCACAGCACCAAGCGCAACCTCGTGTACGGCCACGTTGCTCCAGCCGTTAATCTCAACAAGCCGGCGCAGAGCTTCAGCGTTAGCCGGCATAGGTTCGAAAGCGTGGACACGGCCAGCTTCGCCTACTATATCTCTGAAGCCAACGGTTTCTGTTCCAACGTTTGCACCTACTTCGCAGATGGTATCCCCTGGACCACACACCGCCAACGCCACTGCCCAATTCCTCCACTCGTAGTACCCGTGTACCGCGAAAGGATAGGCGTGGAAATCGCCAGTCGAACCCGCGAACCGTGAACCCGTTTGTGCTGTGACCATGAACTCGTGGTTATCGGCGAAGGCGGCCTTTTGCGGATAGACAAAACTCCGAATACGCTGAGACACCAAAGGTGGCATCCGCCGGCACAGCAGCCTGGCCAGCCTGAGCCGCAGCGGCACACTGTCTACACTGAACCCTTTCACCGTCCAGCCACCTCCTCCAACAGCGCCTCCCAGCGCGGCAGTATCACCGACCAATCGAACCCCTCCGCTTTCGCGCGGGCGGCCCGCGACAGGCACTCTGCCAATCCCGGCTCCCTCAACACCCTCCTCACCGCATCCGCCATCGCCTCCGCGTCGTTCGGCGGGACCAAAAGCGCGTCTTGTTCGTGGTCCAGAAGGTACGGCAGTCCGCCCACGTTTGTGCTTACAACGCACAGACCGCACGCCCCGGCTTCAATCACACTGACCGGCGTGTTGTCCACGTTCGTCGTATTCAAGAACACATCTCCGCGGTTCAGCCAGGTTGGCACATCGCGCTTGGGCACCCCGCCCGGGGTCTCGATGCGCACGCTTATGCCCAACTCCTCGGCGGTGCGCCGCACCCTCTGCAGGCTTCCGTCGCCCTTGTCCGGACCAACCATCGTCAGCCGCACATCGGGAAATTCTTCGACAAGCAGTGCGGTAACCTTAACGGCAAGCGATGGATTGTAAATCTCGTGGAACGACCTCAGCCACATCAACCTCGGCTGGGGCGCGGTTCTGGGCCGAAACTCGTACGCGCTTATCTCCAGCGCGTTTGGCAGGAGGATGAGGTCGCTCCGGTACTCCCGCATCTGTTCCAGGAGGTAGCGCGAGGGCGTGGTGACGGCTCCGGCACCGCTCAACAGCCTGCGCACGCGGCCGATCCTGCCGCGCGACCACTGGGGCAGATTTCCGCCGTGCAGGGTGAGGACGTACGGCTTGCGGACCCAGCGCAGGGCTGTGCACGCTGCCTCGGCCCACAGGAAGGCGGGACCGCTGAACACGTCCACCTGGGCTATAGAGTACTCGCGGCGCCGGCGGATTACGGTGCAGAGGATATCGGCCAGCCGGGCCAGCCTGCCTCGGCGGGAGGATGTGCGGATGACGTGCCAGCCGCGGGCTTCCAGGCGGTCGGCCAGCTCCTCGCACACCTGCCTCGAAGCCACCCTCCACTTCGACAAGTGGTTGCCGATGAGGAGGACGCCCCGCCCGGCCTGTGTCGCCGGTTTTACCGCATTGTCGTGTCCTTGCCGCATTCCCTGAACCTCCTAGATGCGCTTAGCCAAGCGGCGCTCGTCAATAAAGGACTCCACCATGCTCATAAGCTCCTCAGCCCTGCGCTCCAGCGTGTTCTCTTCCGCTAACTTATAACCGCTTTGTATCAACCGCCGCCTAAGCTCCCCCTCGCGGAGAACAAGCGTAATCCCGTCAGCCAATCCTTGGGGGCACTTGGGCTCAACCAAGATAGCAGTTTCAAGATGGGTTAACACTTTCGGTATTCCCCCTACACGCGTCGCCACCACAGGGAGGCCGTGCGCCATCGCTTCCCAGACCGCCCTGGGAAACCCCTCGAATGATGATGATGCAAGAATAAAAACATCCGCTCGCTCATAAAACGCAAAGAGTTCCGGACCGGGAGGTTTCGACCCATGGTAAGCAATCCGGCTTTTAATACCGATTGACATTGCCAGAGACAATGCATCCTCCACTACTGAGTCACCTAACATCTGCGGGCCAACAAGATCCAGTACCACATCCCATCCATCAGCTACCAAGCGCCCTACCGCTTTGACGATGTCTAGGATTACCTTCTCCCTGGACATTCTGCCAGAATATAGAAGTCTGAATGGTGCCTGCTGGCATGTATCCCCCCGGAAATAGAACTCCGTTGCAGATATGTTCGAGGTTCCGGCAAATTGAACGGGTATCCCCCACCCGCTGAGCATTCGACACAGTTCCGGGCTATTCGCCAGTACCAACGCGTTTCGAGCAACCGCAAGTGTCTCATGCCGGTTCCACAGCCAAAACAGACGTATAAGCTCCCGCCGCCACACTGGGCCCCTCACATCTGCAATTCCAGCCAACTGATCGCCTACCAAAAGCAGAATTACCGGCACATCAACCGCCCGAGCCACTGCAGGCAAAAGCGGGCTCGGACCGCGAACCAGCATGACATCCAAACTGTTTCGATACGCCCTGACCGCGTCTACCGATCGGCGTGCCGACAGCATCCTGCGCGGTACAGAGCTGTGCGGCCCAATGTCAATCCACCTAATGTTTGGCGCCCGAACCACGTATTCTGTGACATCCCCCTCCACAGCGCTGTGAAGAAAGCATAACACCTCTTCGCAGTAGGGTGCGATGCTCTCCAGAAACCTTCCCTGAGGGCCGTTCGTCGCGAAGATACCTCCGCTGCAAGGTCTAGCAGGAGCGTGGTAGTGGAAACCAAGCCTCATTTTCATCTCACGCTTCCCCATTTGCATGCATTTCCAACATAGACCTTTGCCGCGTACCCGAAGTCCTGGTACACTCCACTGCGCTTGCTATCATTGCGTACACCACCCACGGGGCCGTGCCCGTAAGACCTGCCAGAGACCACAGATGCAAACTGAC
>Ga0080004_1138736_pt1 | contig 20933 bp, 25 predicted proteins | sample WasSprMetagenome_FD_69207 | JGI IMG/M metagenome (GOLD analysis project Ga0080004, IMG submission 69207) | Sulfidic aquatic microbial communities from Washburn Spring, Yellowstone National Park, USA - WS (SPADES assembly) (version 2) | ecosystem: Environmental > Aquatic > Thermal springs > Hot...
GTATGCTGTGGAGTCTCCTATTCATCCTTCTACTATATTTCATCTTTTCCCTCATGTTCTTCAACTCCTCTATTATTGGCTTAACTTTCTCTCCAGCCACAGTCTCAGCTATTATTCTGCTTTCTTTGTGGAGGATAGCATTTATACGTTTCTTCTCTCTTTTAGAGTATTTAGCTAGTAGTCTAGCTTTTACTTCCCCCTCCATCTTCCTCTGAATGCTCCGCCTCTTCTTGAAGTATCTATCCCTGATGTATTTTGCTTCGCTTACGTCTATCTTTACAAACCTAACCTTATCAGGCTTAATTACCGCTAAATCTATACTCTTCTCATTCACATCTATCCCTAATAGCCCCTCGTATTCTCTTTCCTCAATAGTCTTCTTGAACGTTACGTGAAGGTAGTATTCACCACCAAGCATTATTATTCTTGAACCCTTAACCTGCCATCCTTTGAATTTCTCAGCATGTTCATGGAGCTTGAATGATATTGTGAGATGCCCCTTATGCGTAGCAATTTTAAAGGTTCCCCAGCTAAACCAGAAGAGATGTGTATCATCGAGGAGGATTGCATTTAACTGTTCTATTGATGGAGACTTAATATGTTTTCTCTTCCTTGAAATCCTCATATACGATTTGTATATCCCCAAAGCCATCGTTATGGCGGTATAGATATAGTGCGATGGATAATCCATGTATCTCATCCTCAGCTCCCTGTAAACTGATTCATGTAGCCTCTTCCTAGATGTTATCTTCATGCTTATTGCACTCTCTAAACATTCTTTAACCATGCACCTATAAGTGGAGAAAAGTTCTCGAAGTATCTTCTTCTGCTCTTCTGTAGGCTTAAGCTTGAACCTGCAGGTTTCATTCAGTAATAAGCTGCTTGACACCCTCCACCACTCTCTCGTACTTGTGGCTTCTCAGACCATAGAGCTTCCTAGCAAAACTCGATACTAAAGCTATTAAGTCCTCTACTAGTTCTTGGTAAGCGTCCTTAGGCTCCTCCCCGTTAACAACCTCAACCCTGACACCATGAGATGAAAAGTACCTTTCCAAATATCTAAAACCAAACCTAGTTAGCCTATCTTTAGAAGCCACTACTACGACCCCAATCCTTCGCTCCTCGACAAGATCGAAGAGCTTGCTCAACGATTCCCTCTCCTCATTAAGCCCGCTGGCTACATCCTCTAAAACTGCAACATCCTCGTACCCCCTTGATTTAGCGTAGTCCAGCAGGCTTTGCTTCTGCCTTTCTAAATCACCTTTCTGCTTTTGATCATGCGGAGAGATCCTTACATAGATAACCGCTTTCCCTGAGACGTCAGGCTTAACGAATCCCATTAAACGCTCAACCTCACTCTCAGGTATCCTCCTTCCCACCGACTCTATGATGTTCAGGACCATGAATTATCCTCACAGGCTCCCTATCTTCTATGTTCAACCCTATCTTCATACCATCTTCTACGGGCGTTATACATGTTCTCTCTAATTCTCCATTTACCAATACACTGCATGCCCAGCATCCACCGAGATTGCATGGGAGAGATATCTTTCCTGTACTTGGATAGTGGAATACTACCCCTATATTCATTAATGCTTCTTTGATTGTTGAGGGATAAGGTACAGAATACCTAATACCATCTACCCTGATCTCAGCAAACTCTTCTTTTACTTCTTTGATTTTCTTATTTCTTGCTTCGTAAGGACATGCATAATAACATGATAAACATCCAATACATTGAGCTGGACTTCTACAAATGCTTACTTGAATGCAGAATCCACAATCTCTACATTTATTCTCATCAACTTCTACAATTAACCTATCCATTCCTAGCCGTCTCCTATCTAGCCTAGCACGTTAGATGGAATGCTCCACCTACTTTTACACCCTTATCTACTAGCTCATTATACTTTCTCCAAGCATTTCTAGAATCAGTTATGATCAGCTTCACGTTCTTCTTCTCCAATTCTTTAAGTAATTCATCAGAGACATGAACTCTACTAAAATAACCAGTACCTATTACTAGATACTCTAAGTCTACGTTTAATACATCTCTTAGGTCGTCTAAATCTATCCTATGACCTTCTTTCCTCCACCAATTAGTTATCAACCTATCTGGGAGTATTATCAAATCTCTACTATATGCTACACCGTTTACGACTATGTAGCCGAACCCATAATCATCGATCCTTAAAACCATTCTATAAATTACTGCTAAAATCGTAGATTTATCTGTTTACAGTATTTTAAATGCTTCATAAGCATCCCTCCTCAAACCATAGTAATTCTTCAGCAATCTACTGATCTGGTACCCCCTCTTAAGATATAGTTCGAGAGCAGCTATGTTTGTTACTTCGACTTGCAATACTATCTTTCTTACATTTCTCTTTAATACTTCTTTCTCAAGAGCTTCTAGAAGAATCGACCCTATACCTTTCCTTCTGAAATCTTTCTTAACGTTAAGAGTATAAACAGTACATGTATCGGCACGGCATACCCCAGCAATAAAGCCCGCAACCTGATCCTCCTCTTTTAAAGCTTTCAAGAAGATAGAGTCAGAATTACTTATTAAATAGTTGAAGACAAACCTAGGATAAGCTTCTCCTCCAAAACATTCTAGCTCAATTTTATAGATCTCATCTAAATCATCCACCGTAACAGGTAGGATCATGACGGTAATCCTTTTCTGCTCATCCTCAGTCTCCGGCATCTCTAGATGCCTAAAATGATTACTTCAAACATACTATATAATTATTGCATCCTAAGTCTCCATGCACCTCAAAGAAATATTATAGAATTAGTTTACATGATAATTTATGGGTGGTGTTTGAATGGGTTTGATAGAAGTTAAGCCTCGATCTTTTGTTTATCTGCTGCAACCTAAACCCGTAGCTATAATTGTTTCTATTGATTCTTCCGGGAAGGCTAATGGCATGTCTGCTGCATGGCTTACCCCTACTTCTAGAGACCCTCCATTAATAGCTGTAGCAATCTCTCCGAAGAGATATACATACGGGTTGATTAAGCAGTCTAAAGACTTTACTGTGAATGTTCTCGACGCAAGCATGGTTAATGAATCAGAGCTTTTCGGAAGCTATTCTGGGAGAAGCGTGGATAAGTTTGAGAGATCTAGCCTCACATTAGCTAGATCAAGGATAGTTAAATCTCCGTATATTGCTGAAGCATTAGCTGCACTAGAATGTACTCTTTATGGCGAGTATCCTGCGGGAGACCATGAATTGATAATAGGGAAGGTTGAGAAAGCATACGTTAGAGAAGAAGCCGTAGAAGGAGACACATACAATATATCCAAAGCCAAGATACTACTGTATCTAGGAAGTGGAAAATATACAACAACACTGGATAAACAAATTACATGAAGATAATCAACTAGAATATCTTTAAATAATGATACTCTGATTGCTTAAGATGATTTCTGAATTACTTACATGGATCACTGGTGGAAATCTTGTTTTAATGGGATTAATCGGTGGGGCAGCAGGAGCGATGATTTACGTATGCATCATACAGCTCTTATCTCAACAATCCTGATAATGAGTCTAAACTTCACCTAGTATGTTGATCATCTTCCTCCTGATAGATTCATCTACTCTCACTAGTACAGCCCCCTTCTTTGGCTGCCCATAGACTATTACTGCATTGTCTGGAGAAGACAATATAGCTGATAGAGCTAGCAAGTCTTCTTCCCCATTTATCTTCAATATTATAGGCCAAGCCTCAGGTGAATGTATTAATTCATGTAGTTTCTCAGAGGATGAAGGCGATATCGTTCCCGCCTCATTAATTGACTCTACAATATTTTCTAGATTAACCAGTTCTATGGGTTTTTCTATTCTCTCGATCTTTCCATCAACAATGTATATGTCGACTTTTACATTATGCTGGTGAAGTTTACTTGAGATGCAATCTCCAACAGCGATAACTATGGGTGGCTTTATCTCTTCAATTATCTTTTTTAATCTTTCAGTTACTTCATCGGGGTCCCTGCCTGTAACTAGTTCTCCAATAGGCTCTCTCAACCTTTCCTTCATCTCTTCCGTAAAAATTATGTTAGAGCGTGGAGGCCAGAGGACACTATTCATAACATTATCTACTACATGAGGAAGATTAAAGCTTAAAATCTCTAACATATAGGATGATTGGGTTCCACGACATGCTCTACGTTTTTGTAGCGTATGCTCCAGCCTTCTTTAATCCAAGTTCTTTCGCAATCTCTGACTTCTCAGGATCTATTATTATAATCAACCCTGAATAGTTTGTCGTTAAGTTTGTTGACCCGCAGTTATCACATTCATTACCAGTGGTTATCCTCCTACAATTCATACATGCTTTCTCTTTAGACCCAGGCATCTTTCTACCCTTCCTCTACTATAGTTTTTGCTTTCATCTGTTCTAGGCTTTCCTTAATCCATTGAATCTTACCAAGGTATGGCTGACGTGTCGTAACACTAACCTTCCCAGATTTACCTGGAGATATAGAAACTGCAACTATTCTAAACCTAACGTCATCCCCCACCTCTAGTTTCTTCCCAGTCTTCTTTCCGAGCAGTACAGAATGCCTCTCATCATAAGATAAGTAGTCATCCATGATCTGGGAGATGTGTAGCAATGCATCCATCGGTCCAACTCTAATGAATGCGCCGAACTCTGTAATCTCAACTACTTCTCCCTCACTTACTTCTTGTATCCTAGGGGAAAAGACGAGTAGTCTTGCTCTAGCTTTATGGTAGACTGAGCCGTCTCGTGGGAGGAGAATCCCCACGGGCTCCACATCTGCATCGATTACCATTACCACATATCCTACATCCTCCATAACCGTTCCTTCATACAAGTTTCTGAGCCTATCAATAGCAGCTTCTCTAAGAGGTTTAGTGAAATCTCTAGGCGGTATACCTATAACCTCTTCTAACTCAATAAGTGTGAACATTTCCCAACACTCAAGATCCTTTAATACAATTTTCTAACAAAATATATCCTTTTTCCCTATTCAATCAAAACTTAGGTTGAAGCTATTATTTAGCTATATCCCTTAGTTCATTAGCAGGCATACATGGAATAGACTCAAATTATAGGTTAGCGTACTGCTTATTGCCGAGGAGGTCTCATATCTTGGCTCAAATCTCAAGGCTTGGAAACCTGCTTACTCTTCAAGAATATAATCTTGTCTCAAGTATACTGGAAGAAGCCGGTTTTAAGCTAGACCAAGACCTGAAGATGATGGATGATAGAATTCTTGAAGCATTCGTGAGACTACTAGTAGAGAGAGAGCAATCGAAAGATAAGAGGAAGAAGATAGTATATGCATTGAGGCGGCTGCTTGAAGAATCTGGAAACCCTATAGCTAGCAAGTTCAATCCTAGAACGCCTATGAGCATTCTCCCACCTCATGTTAGAAAGACTAGCTTCCAAGAAGTTAGGAAAGGCTATACCTTAGATGAGGGCATTAGAGAAGCTCAGAGGTGTCTAACATGCAAGAATCCTAGATGTGTTGAAGCATGCCCAATACACTTCGGTATCCCCGCAGTTTTCAGATTGATCGCTCAAGGCAAGATCGATGCAGCCTACAAACTATCCCTCTCTTACTACCCATGCCTTGGAACAACCGGTAGGATATGCGTAAGATTCTGTGAAGATGCATGTATTATGAACGAGATAGGTATGGAGCCGCTTGCTATAAGGTACTCGCATAGAGTTATTGCAGATTACGCTGATAAGAGTAGCATCCAGCTCACGCCTAAGCCATCAACGGGTAAGAGAGTAGCCATCGTAGGGTCAGGCCCAGCAGGATTAAATGCAGCATATCATTTAGCGTTAAATGGCTACTCAGTAGTAGTCTATGATGCAGCTGACAAGATTGGTGGAATACTTAGACTTTCCATTCCAGAGTTTAGGCTCCCATCACATATTGTGGAAGATGAAGCTAGCATCCTGAAGAAGTTAGGTGTAAGATTTGAGCTTAAGAAAAAAGTAGGTAGAGATATAACAATATCTGACCTAGCAAGAGAATATGATGCAGTATTCATCGGCGTTGGAGCCAACAAACCTAAAAGAATGGGTATCCCAGGAGAAGACCTTCAAGGAGTCATTCAAGCTTTACCATTCCTATACAAAGTGAAGAATGGAGAGATAAAGAAGATCTCTGGGAAAGTCTGGGTAATCGGTGGAGGGGACGTAGCAATGGATGCAGCTAGAACATCGTTAAGGTTAGGTGCTTCACAGGTAAAGATAATGTATAGAAGGAGTAGGGCAGAAATGCCTGCAGACCATGAGCAGGTAGCCGATGCAGAAGAAGAAGGGGTTGAGATAGTACTCCTTGCTACACCAATAGAATTCATAGGAGAGGATGGAGTAGTAAAGAAGATGAAGTGCATAAGGATGAAGCTTGGTGAGCCTGGACCAGACGGTAGGAGGAGACCAGAACCTATCCCAGGCTCAGAATTCATAGAAGAAGTAGATCACGTAATACTCGCTATTGGGCAAGACCCTGAGCTAGATTTCACCAAACCTGAAGATGGTATAGAATTAACAAAGTGGGGTACGATCAAGGTAGATGAGAACAAGGCTACGACTAGACTAGGTGTATTTGCAGGTGGAGACGCTGTAAGAGGACCTGCGACCGCTATAGAAGCATTCGCAGACGGTAGGAAGGCTGCTGAATCGATCCACAAGTACCTGCAGTCTAAGTAGAAGAATTCTTGAGCCTCACAACCCGGCATCCACCCCCTAATATTCTACGGTTAATAGTACATGGATATTAGGAGAGGTGTAGTGGAACTATCATATATGAAGCTTACCGATATAGTTGCTACGGAGCTGAAGAATAAAGCATTGTTAGGTTACAAGTAGAGATTTTAAAGATATTGAAAAATGTATGGAGGGCTGTTAATGGGCTGCCGACAGGTCTGCTGGCCGATGAGCGGTAAAAGCCGTGAGGTTAGCGGGTTAGAAAGACCAAGCCGCATTATACTGTCACTAGCACGTATCCTGCGCTAACATCTACTATAGTTCATCGGCCAGCTTACCTCCCCTTATTCTTTTATAGCTCTAGTATTGTATACTTATCATAACATGGTCTTTCTCATATGGTTCGAGATTAACTACTTCGAGTATCTTGAATGAGTTTTCTTCAAGTATTCTTATCTCTCTCTTATAGACTAGCTCAGGCTCCTCAACACTATCAATACTTCTAGCTTTTACGGCTATCATTCCGTGACCTCCATTTTTCAGTGTTAAGATAGCATTATCAACAAGGATCTTTGCTTGTTCTGGTTGAGCGACATCACAGTATATCAAATCGACTTTCCCAACTATATGTGCATATTCTTTAGGTTTACGTGCATCTGCAAAGATCGGGATAACATTTTTTCTATGCTGGACAACATTCTGCTTAAACTGCATCATAACTCTTGGAGCAAAATCTACTCCATAAATTATTCCGTTACTACCTATAATATCGGAGACATGGCTTGCAGTAGTCCCAGTTGCGCATCCTAAGTAGAGGACTCTGAAGCCCTCTGTAACATATATCTGCTTAATCTTATTCCATATAGCTGCAGAAAGCTTACTACGGTATGGGCTCCATGCTCTATACTCTTCTCCACCAACCTTGAATAATCTCTCTCCATAGACCTGAACTCCTGGAGCAAGATTCTTTGTTGCAAGGATTTTTTCCCCTTCATCAGTTATAACCCAATGAACTCCATGGAATTTCTCATGAGGTTTAACAACTACCATCTCTACCAGCTAGATACTCTAAGAGTCAAGATAAAAAGTTTGACATCACCCTACCTATCCTACCCTCTACTCCCAGCCTCATTTACGTTTCTTCTTTTCTTTAGCTTTCCTCACTGGTTTACCTACAGGCTTAATCTTCTTAGCGGGTGGTTGAGCATACTTCTTCTTGATCTCAGCTAGTCTTTCTTCTAGGGTCTTCCTCAACTCTGCACTCCTATCTTCTCTAGAGAAGTAATCAATCCTAGCAGCAATAGCTATCTTTGTAGCTAGAAGCCTCGCAATCTTACCTCTCTGCCACTTAGGAGAGCCATGAATATATGGATGCTGAAAGAGAATTCCATGTTTTGGGGCACCTTTACCTGTCCTGAAGAATCTGAATAGAGCTTTTTCTGCTCCAAGAACTTGGATCGTGCTGGCTGGGAGTCTAGCAAGTTTTTCTAGCCCTCCTGCTACTGATATGAGTTTAGCTCCGAGTATTGCTCCGGCTACTGCTGACAGGTTTGGTGCCTCAGAATTCATAAGCTCTCTGATGTATGCTTCTTGTTGATTTTTCATTTCCACCAGTCTGAGGCCCTCCTTTGCGATTCTCTTGAGCTGTTCTTCATCTTCAGGGCTTATTTCTGCTCCAATAGAGTTTGAAGCCTTCTCCATTATTGCCTTAGCTTTCTTCTCCCCTACTAGTCTTGATAAACTCTCTAGGCTGAATCTACTCCTAGCTCCAATTTCAGCTACTATCTTCATGTATTCTTCAGGTTCTTCTAATATATCGGCAAGCTCTGGAAAATGTAGACTATACCATTCCCTACATCTAGTATAGAACATGTTTATCTGCTTATCTAAATCTTCTAGGACGTGAACTGCGTATACGATCATCATGTCTCTCCTAGCTACAGCCTCCTTTAATTGAACCGTCAAGATGGCATCAGTTATCTTCCTCAATCTATCCCTGTACTCTTCGATGCTTCCAACTAGACCATTACCGACTAGTAAGCTCTCAACATCTACAGAAGCTGATGATTCTGAAAACTTGTATTCGGGATAGTTTAATGAAAGACTGCTGATTATTTGTGGAGGATCAATTGAAAATTCTCTGAAACCCTTAGAAGAAAGCTCATATATGATCTCTCTTACATCTTCTATCATTTCACCTTTAATAGTACTAGAATACTTCGAGACAGCATCATCTACGTCTTTAAACATTCTATGAGCAATTATTTTTCCATCATCCCCTACAGAGATAACGCCAAGCGGGGTCACGAATAAATCGACAGGTGGCATACTCTCAATATTATATCTAGGATGAGCAGTTTATAAGGTTGGTCAGATATAAGAAAAGGGAATACAGAGGTTTGCATCGGAAAATCTATGTGCCTACAGGGTCCAATCTATTGGTTCTGCGTAGGGGGAGACAATCCTTATATTCTAAAGCTTAATGTATTAATGCTGGTATGCCGAGTCACGGTTCAATAACGAAGGCTGGGAAAGTTAGGTCTCAAACTCCTAAGATAGAAGCAAGACCCAAGAAAGGCGTTATACCAAGAATTAGGAATAGGTACAACTTTACTAAGAGAATACTGGAAGCCTCATCTCCACAGACTTCTGAAAGAATGTAGATGTCAATATCGGTTTCTAGATAGATTGTTTTGAATCTTCTAGATTAGTAGATATAGTAGAGCTTTACTAGTATGTAGTCTATTCTCTGCTTGATCCCATACGAGAGAGTAGTCAGAATCCATTACTTCATCTACGACTTCTTCACCTCTATGTGCGGGGAGAGGATGCATGAAAACTACTCCATGTTTTGCTTTAGCTATCAACTCATTATTAACTTGGTATCTCGGATAAAAGATAGACATTCTCTTCTCTCTTTCTTCCTCCTGGCCCATGCTAACGAAAACATCCGTCATTATAGCGTCAGCATCAACAACTGCTTCTGACGGCTCGTTAACTAACTTAATACTTGAACCAGACTGGCTAGCGTTCGTCCTAGCCCACTCAAGATACTTTGGATGAGGCTCATATCCATGTGGGCAAGCAATATTAACGTTTATACCTAGTTTAGATGCACCAATAAGAATAGAATTGCATACATTATTTCCGTCACCTATCCACGCAATAGTTAATCCTCTAAGCCTCTTAAATCTCTCCCATAAAGTATAAAGGTCTGCGAGGATCTGTAATGGATGATTTATATCTGATAAACCATTTACAACTGGTACGGATGAGTATCTTGCTAGTTCTTCAAGTGTTTCATACCTGTACACCCGAGCCATGATTAAATGTACATAGCGGGAGAGGGCTCTGGCTGTATCAGCTATTGTTTCACCTCTACCAAGCTGGAGCTCATTCCTACTTAGATATAGAGCTTTACCACCAAGTTCTCCTACAGCTACTTCAAATGATACTCTAGTTCTCGTGGAAGGTTTCTCGAAAATCATGGCCACACTCTTGCCTCTAAGCTTGTTGACCCGCCTCCTACCTCTATACTTCTTGAGGATACGTGTAGTCTTCAGTATCTTCCAAATCTCTTCAGCTGAGAAATCTTGAAGCTCAAGAAAATCCCTACCCCTCAGATTAATCTTCTTCCTTGAGACATACCCTACCTCATACATTACGTATATCAAGAATATCTGCTGGGATATTAGCTTAATCTATTTAATAGACTGCATAGGATGGAACAACGTTTGTTCTCAGCACTTTATCATAACAGGAAGATCAGCATCATCGATAAATTACTGAGCCGTCTTCTTCCAAATGCATCTTAATAGATTAATGATAGAGATTAGAGTCGATAAGAAGAAAGAGCTAGATAAAGGTTGACAGAATCTATACATCAACAATAGCAATTATAGGAAGCCTGCCCATAACAATAAAAACCATAGGAGTGTATTATCAAGCTGATAAGGTCTCCTCCTACCCCTCATAGGCTTAAGTGGAAGGAAAGCTGAAATAACACACGGCCCTCATTAGTTAACTCACGAAAAAAGAATAAGCAATAGAAGAAGACTTAAATACTCTTCAAAATACTCTATCATCTCATCGACACCAACCTCAGCAGTCTTTACCTCCCCGATAGTACCCTTACTCTCCAACCTACCATGATGAACCTGCGAACCTCCTCTCTAAAACCCTTGAATATAAATCCATCACCATAACTGTCTGTAGATACTTAACACCTACGACTCTTCCCACGCTATCCTTCACCGTGCTATCCACATTTGTATCAGGGGATAGCAGTCCTTTCTATTTATTCCCTTCTCCCGTAGTGCTAGCGTTACAAAGGTTGAAACGACATATATCGTACCTCTTCTAGCGGTGGCAGGCTCTCAACATCGCCATACACTACTTTCCTTATCGGTACTTCCACTCCATTGATATTGATGTTTTCCACAATCTGAGTACTTACCGAAACCCTTGGAATCGGTACATCCTTCGGCGGCGGGATGGATAGAATCGCTTCTCCCTCAGAATCGTATATGTTAAGCTCATGGAGTGTAAGATTAACTGTCTCACACTTCCCACCCAATGGATGATTGTTAAACCTGGACAGCTAGACATATTATCCATCGGTATAATCAGGGTACCAGCTTCAAAGATGTGCAGAGAGTAGTTTTTAATCTAGGGTCTATATCGAAGTTTGGACGGAAATACCTTGCATATGGGTGGGCGGCAATGAAGACTATTGATGTATTCTTCCCCATTAGTTAAGCGTCTCCATTGCATATTCTGGATAGCTCTACCTACGTCTGTTTAGTTTTTCAATATGAGCTTTTTAAAAATTTAGGGGAGGGGCTGGTTTGGTAGCCCTAGCCACCCATAAATAACTTATTAACATTCTGCACCTAGACCTAGCAGCTTAGCAGGTGAGGGCTCTCTACATGTTAAACTGTTATATCTCTCAGCTTTTTAACTACTTATATACTGCTTTCTACCAGGAAATTACCGGGGACACTGTGTGCTTGAGGAGCTACCTGAAAAACTTCGTTTAATGATTGAGCTCAGAAAGGAAATGAAGAGACCTGAGAAGAGAATTGGATATATGCGTATAAAGAAGGTTATAGGTGAGCTACGTGGCTACGAGAGTGAGGATCAAGATAAAGACAGGAAAGAATGAGATAGAAACATCTGGACTAGTAAATACTGGTTTCGAGACTACGACTCCCGATATAGTTTTACCACTAGAAGCTGCGAAGGCTCTGGGGTTATGGCCTCCCCGTAGAGCAAAACTCGCTACGGTCGAGACTGGTGGTGGAGAAGTTGAGCTCTTTTACATTGAAGAGTCAATAGAATTATCATTAATTGATAGACCTAATAAAAAGTTAAGTGTAAATGTTATAGTAGACCCACATATAAGAGAAGTAATCTTAAGCGATTATGTTTGTGGTGTATTAGGAATGGTCCTACTAGACCTGAAGAGGGGATACTGGAGATTAGTAGACGATCCGGAAGACATCGTAAGAGAGACAGTAGAGCCAAAGACCTGGTAGGGTAAGGTAGATAGAAATCATAGGCATGATCTGTAACAGTTTATATGCTGAGATAGTCTTCATCACCTTATTCAACCAATCTCTATTCATCATTTCTAGTAATAATTTCTGGAAGGATACATGGGGATATAAATTTGCATGTTTTAAAGGATTACCGTTAAATTTCCGCTAGCTATTTTTATCTTAATAACATGGTTGAGACTGGTCTGCTTGTTAAGCCTCCGACTAGGAGAGCTGATATAGAAGCTTTAGAAAGTGTTAGGAGGCTTCGCCCTCAAGCTATTCTCTTAAATCTTCCAGAAAGTATTGAAGAAGTGCTAAACGATTATAGTAGGGGTGAACTAGATTATGAGGGATTCATAGATTCTCTATATGAAAAGCTTCCAGAGCCTAAAGGTGCCTGGATAAAAGAATTTGAAGTATTCTTGAGAGGGCTTCCAAGCATCGGTGAACTAGCTGATATATACTGTTACACTGATACTGAATCGTTCAATCAAGAAGTGAGTACATCTGTAGAGGTTGTTCTCCTCACTATTAGGGGTATTATAAGAGAGAAGGTAGAGGTGAAAGAGTGGGTGGATGTCTTGAAGAAGTCAGTATTAAGAGAAGCTGAGAAATGGAGTAAGGAATTCTCCAAGATACTTGACATAGCTAGGAGTTACGATAGAGCAGTCTGTATATCGGGTTTTGAAGGTAAATACATTAAGAGAAGATTAGACAATTTTGGAGTAAAGTCATGGATAAGATATTTAGATCAGCCTTACCACTTCACTCCACTAGAGATCTTGAAGAGACTCATACTACTAGATAGAGTGGACGAAGAATTGTTTAGTAAATTAATAAAAGAACATATCAGGTTCTTGAAAGAATACATATACCGTATGCCCTACACTGAAGCTGTTGAGAAATGGGTTAGAGAGAGATTATATTGGCTTCCGGTAAGGAGGCAGAGACCTGACTGAAAAAAATAATACTCATAGATACTTCAGACAATTGACTGTCATTGATGTTGAGATGAGGCCATTGTTAATGAATGAAGAGATGTTATACAGGAATCTTCAGAGAGTACGGAGTGCTAGCATAATTGGTGTCGATGTTGGAGGAGGTGTCAAGATATTGGAGGAGATGGTTGAGGATGCTAGGAGGGAGATTGTTGATAAAGCCATCAAGATTATCCTAGGATTCATGGATATAGCTGATAGCCTAGGACTGAGTAGAGATGACGTCAACGGGTTAGCAGGGTTAGCTCGACTACTAGTCTATGACAATTTCACATCATATAAGAAGTCTATCAACTATCTTGGATTATACAAGGCTAGAGGCAGATATGGCAGGGGGAATAAAAAGTATAGCCGTAAGGTTCAGAGATATCTAATAATGCTCGCAAATACAATTCTATGTAAGAATGGTGAGGCACGTATACCAAGATACAGAGATTTAAGAGAAATATTGAAGAAGATTGTAGACCTAAAGAAGTCAATGGGGCTCGCTGGGGATGGGGCTGGGGTGTAAGCCTTGGCAAGACCTATATGAGTAAACTATTAGTCCTCGGCGAGCCTAAAGGGCTCGAAGCGAGGATCGGTATTCGTTATTTATGGGTGGCTAGGGCTACCAAACCAGCCCCTCCTCCTAAATTTTTAAAAAGCTCATATTGAAAAACTAAACAGACGTAGGTAGAGCTATCCAGAATATGCAATAGAAGCCAGTTAAATTCACCTCAATAAGCCAGAGGGAGCACTTCTCTTGAAATAATAATCTTTAATAGAGGGACAGAGATAACTTGAATGTCAGATAAGGATGCGTACAGAGGCTTATTCGTTAAGAAGTAGCGGGGTTACATTATATGAGTAGAGTCTCATCTAAACCGAGAAAGCAGAGGAGGCTTCTCTACGATGCTTCCTACCATAAACTACCCAAGCTTATGTCAGCCCATCTATCCCCCCAATTGAGAGAGAAGTATGCACGTCGATCTTTTCCAGTTAGAGTTGGTGATACGGTCAGGATTCTGAGAGGAGAATATAGAGGGGTAGAGGGGAAGGTAACAAGCGTGGATAGGAAGAGACAGTACGTTTACGTTGAGAATGTCACTATCAAGAGAGCGGATGGAACGACTAAGCCTCGCCCTATCCATGTATCAAATATCATAATAACACAGTTGAAGTTGGATGATAAATACAGGCAGTCCTCGCTAACTAGAGGTAAAGAGGCTGGGTAGGTATGGTTCATCTAAAAAGACTTGCAGCACCACCCCATCTAGACATACAGGTTAAAGAATATGTTTTCACGGTTGCACCTAGCCCTGGGCCCCATTCAAAGACTGAATGCATCCCGCTACTCTTAATCTTGAGAGAGTATCTAGGATATGCAGAGAGAGCTGAAGAAGCTAAAAAGATTATCAAGGCTGGCAAAATACTGGTAGATGGTAGAGTTGTAAGAGACTACAAGTTTCCAGTAGGATTAATGGATGTTATATCTATCCCCGAGACAGGTGAAAACTATCGCATCCTCCCAATATATAGAAAGGGGCTAAGATTGATAGAGATACCTCACGATGAATCAGGAATAAAACTTGGAAGAATAATCAGGAAGATGCATGTGGCTGGAGCTAGGCTCCAGATAACACTCCATGATGGTAGAAACATATTATTCAAAGAGGTAACAGAAGAAGTACGCGAGATCAATACTAAAGATACATTAAAGATATCAGTACCCAGCCAGACTATACTGGATCATATAAGGTTAGAAGAAGGATGCTATGGGTTGATAATTAAGGGACCCAAGCAAGGACTACATGGTGAGATAGCTGAAGTTAAACGGGATGCACCTTACCCTTCAAAACCTACAGTTAAACTATCTAAGACGAAGATAGGTGAAGTCTCAACGATACTAGATTACGTGATGGTCGTCGGAAGAGAAAAGCCTGAAGTAACCCTGCCTGAATAACAATCTTAAATCCAACTCTCATCATTCATGAGATAACACCTGTGGTTGAACCCTCAATCATTATTAAAAAGTTAGACTATTTATTGGTGGGTTTAGTATGGGTGAGCAGACACTTAATACTTCTGTGAGTGCTCTGAAGCTAGATAACCCGATGAGGAGGATTAGGATAGAGAAGGTAGTTGTAAATTGCTCTGTAGGTAAATCTGGGGCACCCTTAGAGAGAGCCGAGAAGATATTGGAGATGCTTACAGGTCAGAAGCCGAGCATAAGGAAAGCGAAGAAGACTATTAGAGGCTTCGGGATTCATCGCAGTGAACCGATAGCAGTGATGGTTACTCTGAGAAGGGATAAAGCTAGAGAATTCCTACAGAAAGCATTTGCAGCAGTAGGGTATAGGGTAAGAGAGGAAAATTTTGACCAGTATGGTAACCTCGCCTTCGGGATTAAAGAACATCTAGACATACCTGGAACAAAGTATAATCCAGAGCTTGGAGTAATCGGCATGGATGTAATAATCCACGTCTCGAGACCTGGGAGAAGAGTGATGCTTAGAAGAAGGGCTAGGTCGAAGATGGGTAAAAAACATTTAGTAGCTAAGGAAGAATCTATGAGGTTCTTCCTAGAGGAATTCGGAGTAAAAATAGTATCTTAGCCTTGAAGAACCAGCTTAGCTTTATGCTGGTTTAATAAAACAAAAATAAAGAGGTATCGTAGAGATGCTGCAGGCTTTAAACTTCTGATATTCTCTCGATCTTGAATGGTAGAGTTATCTCTTGATGCTTCCTTACTCCTTCTTCAAATATATCTCCACCATAAATATCATTTGCGACAATCACTGGGAAATCTTCTACTTCAAGCTCCATTACAGCTTCTGGACCAAGATCTTCGTAAGCTACAAACCGAGCCTTCTTTATCTTCTTTGAGATCAATGCACCAACACCACCTGTAGCTATAAAGTAGACGGCTTTATCCTTCTTCAATAGGTCTACTACGCCCCAGCTCCTATACCCTTTACCTATAGTTGCTTTTAGACCCGCCTTAAGCATCGGCTCCATATAGCTATCCATCCTTATGGAGGTCGTTGGACCAGCAGACCCTATAACGTATCCAGGCTTAGGAGGTGTTGGACCAACATAATATATAACCTGACCTTTAAGATCAATCGGGAGCCTTCCACCTTTATTGATTGTTTCAACAAATCTCTTGTGAGCAGCATCTCTAGCAGTGTATATCTTCCCTGTAATCAATACTTTATCTCCTATCCTTAGGTCTCCAAGTATCTTATCATCCAATGGTGGAGTAACCCTCTTAATCACTTCTCCCACACCCCTACTCTATGTGCATGGCAATCTAAGTTTACAGCTACTGGTAGAGCACCGATATGGCATGGGGCGGTCTCAATCCTTACATCTAGAGCTGTTATGCGTCCACCTAAGCCTTGAGGGCCGATGCCCAGCTTGTTTATCTCGTCGAGGAGTTCAAGTTCAAGCTTTGCATAATTTAGTTCTATGTGCCTAGAGCCGAATTTACGCATTAGTGCTTTCTTCGCAAGCCAACCGACAGTATCAAATGTTCCACCTATCCCAACACCTACAACTATAGGTGGGCAGGGGTTTGGACCTGCCTCTGCGACAGTCTTTAAAACAAAGTCTCTTATACCCTTTACACCTGCTGCAGGAGTAAGCATCGCAAGCCTAGACATGTTTTCTGCTCCAGTTCCCTTGGCCATGAATGTTACCCTGAATACGTCTCCCGGGACAACCTCTACATGAATCATAGCTGGTGTATTGTCTCCGGTGTTAACTCTATTGAATAAGGGGTCTCTAACGACCGATTTTCTCAGATACCCTTCTTTATATCCTCTTGAAACACCTCTATTTATTGCATCATACAGGTTTCCACCATCAATCTTTACATCCTGCCCCATCTCTACGTAGACAATTGAGACACCTGTATCTTGACATATTGGAAGCTGCTCGCTTGCAGCTAATTCCACGTTCTCAATTATCTGGCTCAGTATCTCTTTCCCGGTCTCTGAGACTTCCCTCTCTAATGCCCTCTTATATGCTTCCCTCAATTCATCTCTAATGTAATAGTTTACATCCATCGAGAGTCTTCTAACGACTTCCTCGATCTCTTCAACTCTAACAATCTTCAAGATGGATCACGTCATTAATTGGTGACCGCCTTCTGAAAAATCTTTCCATACAAAAAGATAATAACTATGTTATGTGGATGACAGCAACAATGGTTCGGGGTTAAATTCTAGTAGAGATGATATCTTCTTTAGTTTTTCTATTACTCGTTCTCTAACTTCTACGGCAGGCTTGACATCTCTAACTATTTCTCCGTCTAATATTAAGGGTTTCAGCAGGGGCTCGACAGCTTCTCCGCATACTGGGCATCTACTAAGTTGTCTATCAAAGGGTGTGATAGTATCGTGGAGTTTAAGACATCTATAAACCTGCTTTCTTCCCGGCATCTTCCCTTTCTTTGAAGATGGTTTTCCTGCTACTTCTACGATATCTAATGCAAGATCTACAGATGGTGGGAAAGCAATAGAAGTCCCCACACCGAATCCATCAGCTACATCTCTAAGCTCTAATATTTCTTCTTCATCTAATCCACCGCTAACATATATCTTAACATGCTTATATCCGGAGATATCGAGAGCCCATCTAGCTTCCTGTACGATCTTCCTCATATCGCCTCTTCTAGATCCAGGTGTATCGAATCTTACACCGTGTAGTCGTTCTCCTAGAGTTTCAGCAGCTTTTAATGCTTCAAACCTCTCATCAGATAAGGTATCGCATAATGCTATACGGGGGACATCTTCAGGCATATGTTCTTCAAATAGCTTCCAAGCAGTTTCCTGGTTTCCAGCCGTTAGTATTAATGCATGAGGCATAGTGCCAGTTGGAGGTATCCCAAGGAGTTTAGCTCCTATAACGCCTGATACAGCATCACATCCACCTAGGTAAGCATATTTATCAACCATGGGTGCAATAGCTGGATGGACGCATCTTATCCCGAAGAAGAGTACTCTTCTATTACCTGCAGCGATCTTAATTCTAGCAGCTTTTGTTGAGATGCTGGTTGCATGCCTGAGTATACCGAGTAAGCTTGACTCATATATGCCAAACTCTGTGTAGCTTCCTTCTATAGCCATAACTGGTTCATATATTCTGAAGATCTCCCCTTCATCCATACTGTAGACATTTACTTTCTTTCCCTCAAGTAACAAAGACGCCTCCATTATCCCTGTAACTAGAGCCCACTGATACCCCCTAGGAAGAGAATATGAATGTACTTCAGCGTAGACTTTCTTATCTATACCAGTCTTCTGTAAGACTTCCCTACTCCTAACAAAATATATGTCGGTTGATTCTCCACTAAGGATCTCTGCCTCGGTAGCTATTGATAACTTCCTCGTTCAGAACACCTCCAAGGCTTTCATACGTCATTCGATATCCCAATTATTCAACTTTTTGGGTGATTATAGAAGCGTAACCTATCCTTTGTAGAGCTTACACAAACCTTACCCCTTCATGAGTAGTAAGCAGCCCCCTGTATAGGAATGTTACCTGTCTAAGAGTTGAGATATAGTCAAACATACTTAAAGCTGAGATGCAATCGATAGGGATAACTACTTTATACCCTCTTAATGCAGCGCTCCCCGCTGTATGGAGAACGCATATATTGGCCACAGTCCCAGTTATCACAGTGTTCTCGATCTTCCTCATCCTTAAGACGTCGTCAAGATACGTTCCATAGAATCCATCATACCTCAACTTCTTTATTAATACATCTCCATCAATTGGTTTAAGCTCATCTATAATCTCCGCTTCCCAAGTTCCTGCAACGGCATGCTCACCCCAAACATTGAACTCTGGGTCATCCTTCTGATGCCAGTCTTGCGTATAGATTACCAAGACATTCTTCGAACGAGCTTCCTCAAGAAGCTTCCTTATAGGTTCAATTGTTTTTCTAGATTCTGGAACAAACAATCTACATTTCTCATGGACAAAAGCGTTCTGCATATCAACAATTATTAAAGCACTCTTTGATGCTTCTAACTCAATAGGCTTAACATCAATCTTCTCAGGAACCTTAACATATTCGGGGAACATAACACATTCTATCGATTAGAAGTATTAATCCCTCATATAAAATTTAAGCTTCTACAGAAATAAAAATTAAGACTCTAAGCGCTCATGTTATTGCCCTAACGAGTTTTACTGCGAATATAGGGTGCATAGCCAGCTTTTTAGCTACTCTAAGTACGTCTAAGCCGTTTGCTAAATCGAGTATGTCTTGGTCGCTCAATATTTCTGCAAGTAGGTTTAATTCATCATCACTCATCTTCTCCAAAGCTCTCATAACTTTGAAGCTCTTCTTAATCCTATCTATCCAGGGCTTGTAAAGTATGTAGAATTCACTTAACCTTTCCCTTGAAGTGTTACCTTCTTGTGCTGCTTCTCCAGCTACTCTCCCAGCTGAAAGACCTGCAGCTATGGATGAGTGTATACCTGCACCTGTCAGTGGGATAACCGTTCCAGCTGCATCTCCAATCAGCATAACCCTGTCTCTTATAGGCTCACCAATCAACCCTCCTATAGGTACTGGAGCACCTCTATAATCTATTATCTGTGCTCTACCAAGTTCATCGCTGAATCTCTTAACGAAAGCGTCTAGGTATTCTTTTGAGGATCCGCCTCTGACACCTATACCTACCTCAGCTATCTTCTCATTATATGGGAATATCCATGCATACCCTCCAGGAGCAATTTTATTTCCAAGATAGAATCTAACCGCGTCAGGATACTTTACATTACAGTTAACCATAACATACTGTACTGTTGGTATAGGCTCTGATTTCTCAGTTATTCCTAAGCTTCTAGCTACAGTAGAATTATAACCATCTGCACCAATTAATATTGAGGTTTCATACTCCCCTCTATTCGTCTTGACTTTAACAGCTTCATCCTCTACTTTGACATCCTCAGCTTCTTCTCTAACATGTATCTCAGCACCATACCCTGCTGCTTGAGCAGCCATGTATTGTAGAAGCCTAGACTTATCTATTAAGAACCCTATTCTATCTATCTTTACATAGTTGAGGTTTGGAGCATAGACTAGAGCGTAAGCTCTATGAAGTACTATACCTGGCTCAGGCTTAACTTCAGCTGTCTGGAGAGTCTCTTGGCTAACAGCTTGACCACAGGGCTTATTAGCCATAATATTTGGAGCTTTCTCTAAAAGAAGAGTCTTCGCACCAGTCTTCCCGGCAGCCTTAGCAGCTGATACACCTGCAGGTCCACCACCTACAACAATTACATCATACTTCTTCATCATAACCTAACCCGAAATACTCTAGTTATAAGTATTCTGTAGCTATACTAATAGAGAAAAGTATGTAAATTAACTTAGAACTCATCTCAAGACTATTTAAGCTTCTCTTTCCTGGTTTTCTTTATGAGGTTTCGTGAGCTTAGTGATTATGAGTGGGAGGTTATCAGGAGTCTGCCTCCTCCTAGGCCTAGGGCTGATGATAGAATGATCTTGAAGAGTATATTGTATGTTCTTACTACTGGTTGTAGGTGGATGGATATGCCTCTAGGATATGGCTCGTATAAGACTGCTTGGAGGAGGCTTAAGAGATGGCAGGATGAACGAGGATGGGATAAGATATTCAGAGCGTTAGCATCTATTAGAGAGATTTTCTATGTTTATAAGCATCTTAGACCA
>Ga0080004_1123334_pt1 | contig 20932 bp, 18 predicted proteins | sample WasSprMetagenome_FD_69207 | JGI IMG/M metagenome (GOLD analysis project Ga0080004, IMG submission 69207) | Sulfidic aquatic microbial communities from Washburn Spring, Yellowstone National Park, USA - WS (SPADES assembly) (version 2) | ecosystem: Environmental > Aquatic > Thermal springs > Hot...
ATCCCGCCAAGGCAGGTTGACCGGTCGTAATGCCCTTGCGGGCATTCGTTGTTTTCAGAGCCGATGAACTTCCGGTTCAGATTACAACATGCTACCCCTGTGGTGTCGTAATGCCCTTGCGGGCATTCGTTGTTTTCAGAGAGACTGAAAGGAGTAATGAGCATGGACACCGAGGCTTTCTACGTCGTAATGCCCTTGCGGGCATTCGTTGTTTTCAGAGCCGTAGCTGTGGTGAGCAATATGAGGGAGTCTTAATTGATATGTCGTAATGCCCTTGCGGGCATTCGTTGTTTTCAGAGTCACCTGCGGACGTTCAGCCGTAATCTGAAGAATTCGTTCAAATAGTCGTAATGCCCTTGCGGGCATTCGTTGTTTTCAGAGCCGTGGCGGAGCACCCTCCAAATCTCCCACATCACCCAAATGTCGTAATGCCCTTGCGGGCATTCGTTGTTTTCAGAGAGCACTTTTCTCGTGGGGAGAAGATGGCCAATTTTGCATCCTTTTACCCCTTGTTGTGGGGGATACACTGCATTTTCCTCCCCACTGCACCCTCTGTTGATACATCTGCGCCCTAGGCACTCGATTTTTGCGCGCACCCCCTTCCGGAGCCCCATTTCGCGACATGGTTTTTTAAACTTTCTGAGGGGGTCCGCGCAAAATTGGAAATTTCAATTGTTAAGGTGCCCCAACCGACAACCATTATACCACGCCGGCCCTTCCTGTCAAACGGGCAATTCAGCCCCTTATCCGGCGCGAGGTCGGGGCCTTTTCCCGCACCCCGCCGGCCGCAATTTTGCAAACCGGCCCCCTTCGGGTATAATAGCCGGCGTACAATACCGTGCGGAAAAGCGCCGAGGGGCGTCTTTTTTATTTGCCCCCAGCCTTTGCAGTCTGCCGCGGAGGGGAGTAGTGATGGAAGCCAAACCGATACCACTGACCCCAGAGGGCAAGCGCAAGCTGGAAGAAGAGCTGGCCTATCTGGTCAACGTGCGCCGTCCTGAGGTGGCTGAGAAGATCCACAGCGCCAAGATGGACGGCGACATTATGGAAAACGCCGGCTATGAGGCCGCCAAGGAAGAACAAGCCATGCTGGAAGGCCGCATCGCCTACCTGGAGAACCTCCTGCGCAACGTGGTGCTCATCGAGAACGACGGCCAGTCCGCCACCGTGAGGTTGGGCAGTGTGGTGACCATCCAGGAAGAGGGCCAGGATGACCCGGAGACCTACGTCATCGTGGGGGCGGCGGAGGCGGACCCCACCGCCGGCCGCATCTCCAACGAGTCCCCCCTGGGCAAGGCGCTGATGGGCCGCAAAGTCGGCGACCGGGTCACGGTGATGGCGCCGGGCGGCGAGGTGCGCTTCATCCTGCGGGCCGTGGAATAACCATCCCCCTGCCCACGTCATCGGGCATTCCTCCCTACCGTCACGTGGATTATCGTCCGAGAGGAGAGCAGATCGCGCATGAGCAAGCGGCTGACCGAACAGGAAGAACAGCGCCGGCTCCATATGGAGCAGTTGCGGCAGGCCGGCATTGACCCGTATCCGGCCCGCTGTACCCGCACCCACACCTGCGCCGAGGCCCTGCAACTGCTGGAGGGGTTGGACGGCGAGGAGGCCACCGCGGAGATTGTGCATGTGGCCGGCCGCATGATGAGCAAGCGCGTTATGGGCAAGGCCACCTTCGGCCACATCCAGGATGGGAGCGGCCGGCTCCAGTTCTACGCCAGCGTGGACAACATGGGCGAAGAGGAGTACAACCGCTTCCGCAAGCTCTTTGACCTGGGGGACATCATCGGCGTGGCCGGCCCCCTCTTCCGCACCCGCACCGGCGAGCCGACGGTGCGCGCCCAGTCCATCACCATGCTGGCCAAATCCCTGCGCCCCCTGCCCGAAAAGTGGCACGGCCTGAAGGACGTGGAACTGCGCTACCGCCAGCGCTACCTGGACCTCATCGTCAACGAGGATGTGCGCCAGGTCTTCATCACCCGCACCCGCATCGTCTCCGCCCTGCGCGAGTTCCTCGACGCGCGCGGGTTCCTGGAGGTGGAAACCCCCATCCTCCAGCCCATTTACGGCGGCGCGGCGGCGCGCCCCTTCATCACCTATCACAATGAGCTGGAGCAACAGCTCTATCTGCGCATTTCCTTCGAGCTGTACCTCAAACGCCTCATCGTGGGCGGGTTCGACAAGGTCTATGAGATCGGCCGGGATTTCCGCAACGAGGGCATTTCCTTCAAGCACAATCCGGAATTCACCCAACTGGAGTTTTACCAGGCCTATGCCGACTATAACGATGTCATGCGCCTGACCGAGGAGATGATCGCCTACGTGGCCCAGAAGGTGCTGGGCACACTGCGGATCACCTATGGGGAGCATGAGATTGACCTGACCCCGCCCTGGCGCCGGCGCGAGCTTCGCCAGGCCATCATCGAGGAGACCGGCATTGACATCGAGGCCTATCCCGATGCCCCAAGCCTGTACCAGGCCATCCGCGCCATCGGCGGGAATGTGGAGCCCAAGGCCACCCGCGGCAAGCTCATTGACGCCCTGATCAGCAACTACCTGGAGCCGAAGCTGATCCAGCCGACCTTCCTGATCGACTATCCGGTGGAGATCTCGCCGCTGGCCAAGCGCAAGCCCGGTTCCGATAGGTTGGTGGAGCGCTTCGAGGGCTTCATCGGGGGGATGGAAATCTGCAACGCCTTCACCGAGTTGAATGACCCGGATGACCAGGAACAGCGCTTCCTGGAGCAGGGGCGGGCCTATGACGCCGGCGACGAGGAAGCGCACCGCATGGATGAGGACTTCCTCACCGCCCTATCGTACGGCATGCCGCCCACCGGGGGCTTCGGCATGGGCATTGACCGGCTGACCATGCTGTTGACCAACCGCGATTCCATCCGCGAGGTCATCCTCTTCCCCCATCTGCGGCCCAGGCCGGCGTCATGACCCGGGGGAAGCGAGGGAGTGGGGTTTTCAGCGGATGAGCGTCTCAGCCGGCTGGTTCCAGGCCGGCTGTTTTTATATATCCCGCCTGCCTGTCGCGCCCAACAGCGGGGCACAAAAGGGGAAATATCTCCATGAGCCACCCGTTATACGTCGCCATCGTCTGGCACATGCATCAGCCCTGGTACCGCCATCTGGAAACGGGGGAGTTTTCCCTGCCGTGGGTGCGCCTGCACGCCACCAAAGACTATCTCCACATGGCGGAGCTGGTGCGCGCCTATCCGGAGGTGCATGTCACCTTCAACCTGGTGCCCAGCCTGGTCGAGCAGTTGCTGATGTATGCCGCCGGCGAGGCGGAGGACCGCTGTCAGGCCCTCAGCCGGCAGGAGCACTGGACCCCGGACGAGCAGAGGTTCCTGCTGTCCTTCTTCTTCCACATCAACTGGCACCGGGTCATCCAGCGCTATCCGCCCTACTGGCGCCTGCTGAACCTGCGGCAGGCCGCCCCGGACATGCCGGCCTACTTCTCCGAGCAGTACTACCGCGACCTGGCGGCCTGGTTCAACCTGGCCTGGATTGACCCCAACTGGCTGGAGCGGGACGTCGAGCTGGCGTCCCTGGTGGCAAAGGGTTCGGGCTATTCGACGCAGGACATCGCCCGCATCCTGGCCAAACAGCAGGAGATCATCGCCCGCGTCCTGCCGGCGTACCAAGAGCTGGCAGCGCGCGGCCAGGTCGAGATCAGCGTCTCGCCGTATTATCATCCCATCCTGCCCCTGCTGATAGACACCTCCACCGCCCAGCGCGCCTCCCCGGGCCTGCCCCTGCCGGCGCCGGCCTTCGCCCACCCCGAGGACGCCGAGGAGCAGATCCGCCGTGCTGTGGAGTACCACCAGCGGCTTTTTGGCGCGCCGCCCCAGGGCATGTGGCCGTCCGAAGGGGCGGTCTGCCCCGAAATGGTGCCCATGCTGGTGCGCTGGGGCTTCCGCTGGTTCGCGTCGGATGAGGCCATCCTGGCGCGCAGTCTGGGGGTATCCATTGACCGGGACGAGCACGGCAACGTCACCCGTCCGCAGGTGTTGTATCAGCCCTATCGCGCGGATCGGTCCGCGGGAGCGCCGGCCGTCATCTTTCGCGACCGCGAGCTGTCGGACCGCATCGGCTTCGTCTATCAGCATATGAAGGCCGAGGACGCGGTGAATGACCTGATGCTGAGGCTGTACATGATCCGCGACAAGGTCCTGCACCTGGAACAGCCCTTCCTGGTCTCCATCATCCTGGATGGGGAGAACGCCTGGGAGGAATATGAGCATAACGGCGATCCCTTCCTGCGCCGGCTGTACGAGCGCCTGTCGCGCGAGCGCGAATATATTTGCCCGGTCACCGTCTCGGAATATCTGGAGCGCTTCGGGGTACGGGAGAGCCTGCCGCAGTTGGCCACTGGTTCCTGGATCGGGGGCAACCTGGAGACGTGGATCGGGGAGCCGGCCCAGAACACCGCCTGGGTCTATCTGAAGCGGGCGCGCGACGATCTGGCGGCATGGCAAAAGGCGCATCCGGAGGCGCCGCCGGCCCTGCTGGAGCGCGCCTGGCAGGCGATATACATCGCCGAGGGCAGTGACTGGTTCTGGTGGTATTACAGCCGCAACAACCCGGCCGGCGAGAACCTGTTCGACCTCACCTTCCGCGAGCATCTGCGCACGCTGTACCGCACGCTGGACATGCCGGTGCCGGCGTGGCTGGACGTTCCCATCACGGTGGAGCCGGCGCGTCTGCAGAGGGTGCGCCTGCCCCAAGGGACCGTACGGCCGGCGCTCACCGCCGCGCCCCAGGCGGGGGATGGATGGCGCAACGCCGGCTACCTTGATCTATCGCCGGTCGGCGGCAGTATGCAGAGGGGGAGCGCAGCGCTGAAGGGGCTGTACGTGGGCGGCGACGGCAACGAGCTGTTCCTGCGATTGGAGGGGAGCGATGACCTGGCGGGGCGCGAGGTCAGCATCTATCTGACGCGGTTGGAGGCCGGCGCCGCCAGCATCCCACAGGCCCTGCCGCGGCATACGCCGCCGGCCGCCGACTGGATCGCGGCGCACTGGGAGATTCGCCTTCAGGGCGACCGGGCCGAACTGTTCCGCCCCGATGAGCAGGGCACCGGCTGGGTGCCGGCAGGGACCCTGCCCCGCGCCGCCGCGAGCAAAGGCGTATGGGAGTTTGCCCTGCCCTACGCCGGCCTGGGATGCCGGCCGGGGGATATGCTGGAGGTGCGGGTGGTTGTGTACCATGGGGAGGCGCCGGCGGAGACGGGCGCTCTGCGCTTCCCCCTGCCGTCGCCGGCGCAGGAACCAGCGAGCCAGGAGTCGGCGCCGGCCCTATGAGCGGGAGGAGTAGGATGGGGAAATCGGTGCTGGTGGTGGATGATGAGGCAGATATTCGCAAGGCTCTGCGCATTGTCCTGGAGGCAGAGGGATACCAGGTCCTCGAGGCCGGCGACGGCCTGGAGGCTCTTCAGATGGTGCATCAGGCCAGGCCGGAACTCATCATCCTGGACATCATGATGCCCCATATGGACGGGCTGGAGGTACTGCGCCGGCTGGAAGCGGACCCTGAGACGGCCGGCCTGCCCGTCATTTTCCTCAGCATCCTATCCTCCGAGATGGACGTGATGCATGGACTGGAACAGGGCGCGGTGGAATACATCACCAAGCCCTTTGATCCTTTCCAGGTAGCGCGCACGGTGCGCATGATGCTGGAGGAACTGGACCGCGAGGGCCGGCACCGCTACCGTCAGCAGTTGATCGAGCGCCGCCGGCGGGGTTCCACACCTCTGCATCGGCTGTTCCATTCACCCGAGGAATAGACGTTGGGGGGAGCGATGATGCGGACATGTTATCGGGAACTGCTGCGCAAGATACATATTGGAGTGCTGGTGCTGGCGGCGCTGGTATTCCCCAGCGCGTGCGCAGTGCCAACAGCCGTCCCGCCGACGCCCACCGCCGGCGCGCCGGCGGCAGTGCCATCCTCCCAGCCGGCCAACGACGAAGAAGCCATCGCCTGGGTGCTGGAAATGGAGGGCCGCGGGGTCGTGGACAAAGACATTGACCTACTCATGAGCCTATGGGTGGAAAATGGCCGCGTGGTGGACGCCCGCCACACGCCGGACGATGCATCCGACGACCTGGTGTGGGAGGGGTACTACGCCATCCGCGATCGCTACATCACGCTGGTGTTCCCGGGCAACCCTGCGCAGGCGGCGCCGGCCGATCTGCAGATCGCGCTCTCAGGAGATCGGGCGGTGGTGACCGCCACCACGCGTATCGGCGAGGAGGTATCGCCGGCGGGCGACCGTTGGACGCTGGTGCGCACGCCGGCCGGCTGGCGCATCGAAAGCCTGACCTACAATTTGGAGCCGGCGCCCTGAGGGCGCAAATGTACGACATGCCGCATAAGCGTTTGTAATACAATGCTTGACAGAAGCATATACTGGGACTATAATCGCAATAGTAGGAAAATTGGAACTTTTTCATGCGCCGGCACAGCCGCCGGCGGTAGGGAGTGCAGAGCACAAGATGCCAGAACAGAATACGGAAGGTCGTTTAAAGGCGTTAGAGACAGCGGTCACGAACCTGCGCCGCCGCTTCGGCGACAGCGCCATCATGCGACTCGGCGAGAGCACCAATCTGGATGTGGATGTTATCCCCACGGGGTCCCTGGCGCTGGATATTGCCCTGGGGGTGGGCGGCATCCCGAGAGGGCGCATCACCGAGATTTTCGGCCCGGAGTCCTCGGGCAAAACGACGCTGGCCCAGCACATCATCGCTGAGGCGCAGAAAGCCGGCGGCACCGCGGTCTTCATCGATGTGGAACATGCCATGGACCCGGTGTACGCCGCGCGATGCGGGGTGGATGTCAACAATCTGTTCGTGTCCCAGCCCGATACGGGGGAGCAGGCCCTGGAGATCGCCGAGGCCCTGGTGCGGAGCGGCGCGGTAGACGTGGTGGTGATTGACTCGGTGGCGGCGCTGGTGCCGCGTGCCGAGATCGAGGGCGAGATGGGCGACGCCCATATGGGCCTGCAGGCCCGCCTGATGAGCCAGGCACTGCGCAAGCTCGCCGGCGCCATCCGCCAATCCAACACCGCCATGATCTTCACCAACCAGCTCCGCCAGCAGATCGGCGTCATGTTCGGCAACCCGGAGACCACCACCGGCGGCCTGGCGCTGAAGTTTTACGCCTCCGTGCGCCTGGACCTGCGCCGGGTGGCCGCCATCAAAGAGGCCAACGATGTGGTGGGCAACCGCATCCGCGCCACCGTGCGCAAGAACAAGGTGGCTCCGCCCTTTAAGGTGGCCGAGTTCGACATCATGTTCGCCGAGGGCATCTCCCGCGAGGGGGACATCGTCGACATCGGCACGGAGTACGGCATTATCGACAAGCGCGGCTCTTTCTACTCGTACGGCGATCTGCGCCTGGGCCAGGGCCGGGAGAATGTGAAGCGCTTCCTGCGGGAGAACCCGGAGATCTGCAACGAGATTGAGGCCCGCATCCGGGAGCAGGCCGGCCTGCCGCCTCGCAAATATGTGGAGCGAGGGCCGGCGAAACCGGTCATCCCGCCAGCGCCGACCATCAAAGGGGTCAAAAGCGCGGAAGACGTGGAGTAACGAGCCGGCGGCTCAGCTTCGTGAGGAGAGAGAACCGAACCGACAACGCTGACAGTCCAGGGCCACTGCCGGCACCCGGTGCACCCGGCCGGCAGGACCGACCAACAGCACAACGCTGCAGCTTTCGCGATGGGTTGCGTCCCTGACTGGCACTGCGCAGTCCCGCAGGCCAGTGCAGATACAAGGAACACCGACTGCGACAAGAGTCATACACAATGAGCCGAGCATCGGCCGGCACAGTATATAGCGGACAACCGCATATCGCGGAGGAGCGGGGCCCCGGTTTCCCCGAACCAGGGGGGCTGTGGCCTGCCTGCCATCCGCCGGCCATGCCCGACTGCCGTTGAGGCGCGTTTCCATCACGCAAAGCACTGCAACTGATACAGGGGCGTGGTACCCCTGATAGCGGGAGCTGCAGCGAGCTCGCTGCAGCTTTTTGCGTTTTGTTTTCGGAAGGAAGCCAGGCCATGCCAAGACGAGCGCCGGCGCCCGGGGTCATCACAGCGCTGACCTTTCAAAAGAACAGCTCAGATTGGGTGAACCTGTACCTGGACGGGGAGTTCGCCCTGGCGGTGCCGGCGCTCGAAGCCGGCCGCCTGCGGGTGGGTCAGGCGCTCAGCCAGGAGGACCTGGAGCGTCTGGCGGCCGCGGCGGCGCACGCCCGGGCGTACGAACGGGCGCTGAAATTCCTGGGCCACCGGCCGCGCAGTACAGCGGAGATGCGGCGCTATCTGGCCGGCAAAGGGGTGGAGCCGGCGCGCCTGGAGGCGGTCATCCAGCGGCTCCAGGAATTGGGCTATCTGGATGACCGGGCCTTTGCCCGCTGGTGGGTGGAAAACCGCCAGCAGTTTCGGCCGCGCGGCATCTATGCCCTGCGGCAGGAACTGCGCCAGAAGGGCGTGGCCGAGGACATCATTGCAGAAGTACTGGGAGAAATGGTCCCCGTGGAGCGGGAGACAGTGGAGGAGCTGGCACGGCGGCGCGCTGCGCGACTCCAGGACGAGGACCGTGCCGGCTTCTACCGCAAGCTGAGCGCCTTTTTACTGCGCCGCGGCTTTGCCGGCGAAGAGGTCTCGGCCGTCGTGGCGCAGTTATGGCGCGAACATCAGGAACAATATCAAAAATCGCTGGATGAACTATCCGCATCACAACACTCGGACATATCATAGGGGGAATACGTTATGGGAGGAAATGGCAACTTTTGGCTGATGATCATCATCCCGGGCATCGCGGCGGTGGTTGCCTTTTTCCTCGGCTATTTCGTGAAGCAGTATCTGACCGAATCCAAGCTGGAATCCGCCCGCACGAAGGTACAGCAGATGCTGGCGGAGGCGGAAGCGCGCGCCAAGGAGATCGAGCTGGCGGCACGCGACGAAGGGATTCGGATGCGGGATGCCGTGGAAAAGGAGCTGGAGCGCAAGCGGCGGGAGTTGGAAAAGCAGGAGGAACGCCTCCAGGCAAGGCTGGAGAGCATCGACCGCCGGCTGGAGCAGTTGGAAAAGCGCGAGAAGCGCCTCAACCAGCGCCAGAGCCTGCTGGATAAGAAACAGAGCGAACTCGAAGAAATGGAGGCCCAGCGCCTGAAGGAACTGGAGCGCATCGCCGGCCTCACCGTGGAAGAAGCGAAAGAACTGCTTCTCCAGACCGTGGAACAGGACGCCCGCCAGGACATGGCGCGCATCATCCGCGAGGTGGAAGCGGAGGCGAAGGAAACCGCCAACCGCAAGGCGCGCGAGATCATCGCCCTGGCCATCCAGCGCTTGGCCGCTGACCAGGTGGCGGAGAGCACGGTCAGCACGGTGGCCCTGCCCAATGATGATATGAAGGGACGCATCATCGGGCGGGGCGGCAGGAACATCCGTGCGCTGGAAGAGGCGACCGGCGTGGATCTGGTGGTGGACGACACGCCCGAAGCGGTCACGATCTCCAGCTTCGACCCGGTGCGGCGGGAGATCGCCCGTCGGGCGCTGAACAAGCTGGTGCAGGACGGCCGCATCCATCCGGCGCGCATTGAGAAGGTGGTCAAGACCACCGCGGAGGAGCTGGAGGCGGAGATCATCGAGGAGGGCGAGCGCGCCGCCTACGAGGCCGGCGTGCACGGCCTGCACCCCGAGCTGATCAAGCTGCTGGGGCAGTTGAAGTTCCGCACCAGCTACGGGCAGAACTGTCTGGTGCACTCGCTGGAGACGGCCTTCCTGGCCGGCGCCATGGCCGCTGAGCTAGGGGCAGATGTGGCCCTGGCCAAGGAAGGCGGCCTCCTACACGATATCGGCAAAGCGGTGGACCATCACGTGGATGGCCCGCACGCCGCCATCGGCGCGGATATTGCCCGCCGGCTGGGCAAATCCGCCAAAGTGGTGAACTGCATCGCCGCCCACCACGGCGAGGTGGAGCCGGAAAGCATTGAGGCAGTGCTGGTCAGCGCGGCAGACGCCATCTCCGGCGCGCGGCCCGGCGCCCGCAGGGAATCGCTGGAGAACTACATCAACCGCATCAAATCCCTGGAGGCGCTGGCCAATTCCTTCGAGGGGGTGGCGCAGTCCTACGCCATCCAGGCCGGCCGCGAGATCCGCATCATCGTCAAGCCGGAGGAGATCGACGACTACGCCGCCATCCAGCTCTGCAAGCAAATCGCCAGCAAGGTGGAGGAAAACCTGGAATATCCCGGGCAGATCAAGGTCACCGTCATCCGCGAGATGCGGGCGGTGGATTACGCCCGGTAAGCCCGATACAGGCAGTTAAAAGAGGGCGCGAAAAGAATTTTTCGTGCCCTCTTGCTTTTATGTCGTATTTCTGCTAAAATAATAAACAAGGAGTTTAGCAAGCGTAGGGAACGGGTGGGACGCCGGCTGTCCAGACAGCCGCACTGCTCATCGGCCCCTGTTGGAGACCAGGGAAAGGCGCGCAAGGACCTCTCTGACTTTGTCAGCGGACTCGCATACACAAACGGCCGAGCATTCAACACGACAGGGGAGCACCCGAGGAGGCATTGGCAATGGAAGTCATCAAGGTTTCAGCGAGGTCCCGGTCCACAGCGGTAGCAGGGGCGATCGCGGGTGTCATCCGAGAGAGCAAGCGCGCGGAGGTCCAGGCGATCGGCGCCGGCGCGGTGAACCAGGCCATCAAAGCCGTTGCCATCGCCCGGGGCTATCTGGCCCTCGATGGCATCGACGTGATCTGCATCCCTTCTTTCACGGAAGTGGAAATTGAAGGGCAGGAACGCACCGCAGTCCGGCTGGTGGTCGAACCGCGCTAAAGGGACGATTCAGCTCCGGCGCGCTGTGGAGCGCGCCGGACAATTGGCCGGCCGGCACTGCCCCGGGCAGTGAGACAGAGCCAGGCTTACGAAGCGCCGCGCTGTGCACGGCGCTTTTTCTTTTTGCGCTTATGGCGCTCCGCCTTCCCGCCGCCCTTCGCCGGCGCCTCGCGCTCCCCTCGCCCCGGCACCGGCGCCTCTTCCTCGGCCTCCTCGACCCCTTCTTCCAGCTCTTCAGCGATTTCCACCGGGCCGGCGAACAGGCTGGCGATATCCTCTTCCATGTGGGTCAGCAGGTCCGCCGGCGAGCGCGCCGCCGGCTTGGTCCCCTTCACATCGGCCAGGTACGGTTCCAGGTCCTCCAGCCCTTCGGGCCGGAACTCGATGATCGCCTCGCTGGGGAGCTGTACCCGGACCGTGCCGGCCAGCACGTTGTGGGATATCACTTTCCCCGGGCCTTCGGGGGTGGTGATGGTGCTTCCCACCTTCGGCAGGCGGGCTTTGACCTCGGCGTAGAAATTGTGCTCGTAGCTCAGACAGCAGAGGAGCCGGCCGCAGATGCCGGAGATCTCCGAGGGGTTCAGCGGCAGGTCCTGCTGTTTGGCCATCTTGATGGAGGTGGGTGCGAACTCGCACAGCCAGGTGGAACAGCACAGCGGCCGGCCGCAAGGCCCCAGCCCTCCCATCAGCTTGGCCTCGTCGCGCACGCCGATCTGGCGCAGTTCGATGCGCGTCTTGAACGTCTTGGCCAAATCCCGCACCAGGGCGCGAAAATCCACGCGGTGCTCGGCCGTGAAATAGAAGGTAAGGTGCGAGCCGTCGAAGTTATATTCGGCGCGCACCAGCTTCATCGGAAGCTGATGCTCCGCCACCTTGGCCTTGCAGATCTCCAGCGCTTCCTTCTCTTTGGCGGCGAAGGACTCGGCCAGCAAGAGGTCCCAGGGTTCGGCCTTGCGCACCACCGGCTTCAGCTTGCCCACAATTTCCCCTTCCGGGACCTCGTGCGGGGGCTGGACGACCCGCCCCAGCTCGCGCCCTCGCACGGTTTCCACGATGACGTAATCGCCGGCCTGCAGATCCTCGAATTCCCCCGGGTCGAACGAGTAAATTTTCGTGGCCGGCCCAAAACGTACCCCCACTACCTTTGGCATCGTTATCCAGCTCCTGGTAACGCGCCTGGCATCCGCATGACCAGCCATTCCATGGCCAGGCGCGCGTTCACATTCTTTTGTAACGCATCTGCGCAGGTTTGTAAAGCGGTCAGCACGGCGAAAACCTGCTGGCGCGAGACGCCGGCGCTGTAGCGCCGCAGTTCCTCCACGCGGTCCAGGTTAACGACCCGCCCATCCAGGCCCTGCTGGACCAGCAGGAGGTCACGCCACCAGCTCAACCATACGGACAGCATTTCGGGCAGGGCGTCGGGAGACTGGGCCAGCTCGCCGGCCGCCAACAGGCGCTCCGTCCAGCCGGCGGAGAGCAGTCCCAGCAGTCGCTCCAACTGCGCCTGCCGGCCGGCCTGCAGTTCGGACGAGGAAACCATGGCCAGCGCCCGCCCCGGGCGCCCCTGGCTCAGCCGCGCCAGCAGGCGCGCCGCTTCTTCCCCCACACCCCAGCGCGAGCGCAGTGCCTCTTCGATGACCTCCCGCGGCTGGGGATGCAGGAGCACTTTCTGGCACCGGGAGACAATGGTGGGCATGACCAGCTCCTCGGAGGAGGCGGTCAGCAGGAAGAGCACATGGGAGGGCGGCTCCTCCAGCGTCTTCAATAACGCGTTGGCCGCGCTCTCGTTGGCGAATTCCACGTTGCACAGAATGTAGACCCGCCAGCGCCCCTCCATCGGGGAAAGGCTGGCCTCCCGTCGAATGGCGCGCACCTGTTCCACCAGGATGGCGCCGTTCTCCCCCTCGCCCCGCACCGTCATAATATCGGGATGTTTATCCGCCGCCGCCAGCCGGCACGAACGGCAGGCGTTGCACGGCCGGCGCGCATCTTCCGCCTGGCAGTTGAGGGCACGCGCAAAGGCCCGCGCCAGGGTGCGCTTGCCCACCTGCGGCGGCCCCAGGAACAGATAGGCATGGGACAGCCGGCCCTGTTCCACCGCCGCCCGCAGAAGGCGCACGGCCGGCGCATGACCGATCATTCCCCAGTCTCCCGCTTCGTTCATCCCGTGTCCTGCACTGCATCCGGATTATCATATTGTACCACAACGTGTGCGGAATCCGAAACCGCCGCGCCGCTCTCCTCGTCCATCCAGCGGAGCACCTGGGCCGCGATCCGGACAGCGGCGTGCGGGTCGGCCAGGCGGCCGGCGCGCTCCGCCATCTCCGCCAGCAGAGGGTTATCCGGCCTCAACCACTCGGCCAGCACCATGCCCACATGGGCCGGCGGGTCCAGCACCGCGCCACAGCCGGCCCCCACCACCAGCGCCACACTGGCATCATCCTGACCCTCCTCCGGCAGTAACAGCACCGGCACCCGCGCCGCCAGCGCCTCCGCGATGATGCTGGAGCCGGCGCGAGTGATCAGCACGTCGGAGGCTCGCAGGAACGCCGGCAGATGCTCCACGAAAGGCAAGATACGCACCGGCACCTGCCAGGGCAGGCTTTTCAGGCGCTTCATGCGGCGGGGGGACGAGACCCCGGCTATGATTACCTGCATCGCCTGCCGGCTCTCCGCCAGCGCCCGACAGCACTCCCAGAAGGAGCGGCTCCCGCGCCGGCCGCACACCACCAGCACCGCCGGCAGGTGCTCATCCCAGCCCAACTGCCGGCGCATCTGATCTTTGGGAAGCCCTTCGGCGGACAGCGAGGGGTGGATGGGCAGGCCGAGGACATGGACCTTTGCCGGCGGTATGCCGGCGGCGCGCGCGTTCTCGGCCGCCATCTGGGTGGGGACCACGCACCAGTCTACCTCACCCTGCGCCCACAGCGGGTCCACGCGCGCCAGTTGGGGGATAACCGCTATCAGGCTGGGCGGAGGGTCCATGCGCCGGCGCAGGCGGCCGCACAGATGACACAGCATGGGATCGAGACAGAGCACCGCCTCGGGCCGCAGAGCCTGCAAGAGGGCGCGCACCGCCGGCCCCAGCAGTGCCTGCGCCAGGGACCGCCGCCAGCGCGCGAACACCGCGCCGGAATGCAGTCGTGTATGGAGCCAGGAACCGGCCCCGGCATGGCGGAACCATGCGCTCAGGTGCTGGATGAACGCCGGCTGGTAGTCCAGGACATCGGCCAGCGTGACCTGAACGGTATCCGAGAGCGCGGTGAGGGCCTGTTGAAGGGCCAGGCCGGCGTTCCATGCGCCGCGGTCGTGCTGGGATGCCAGGATAAGGACATGCCGGCGGCCGGCTTCCACGCCGGCGGCACAGCGCTCCTGCACCCGGGCGCGGTGCACCGCCGGCATGTTGGCCAACGTGATGAGCCAGGTGATGAGGATCAACCCTGTCAGGATAAAGCACACGGTGGGAATGCCCAGGGTGTCGGCCACCGCGCCCAGCCCCAGCATCGGCGGGATGCCGATCAGGTTGGAGAGCAGGAACTGGACGGAATAGACGCGCCCTCGGATGTAGGCCGGCGAGCGCTCCTGGATGGCGGTCTGGGAGACGGTATTGAGGGTGGCCATCCAGAAGCCGGCCAGCAGAGCGACCGCCATGACGCCCATGGTCAGGGTGAAGGCGCGGCCCGGGTAAATCTCAAACAGCGGGGCGCGGGCCGAAAGATGCCCACGGCTGAGGTATCCCAGCAGGCCAAAGGCCAGCGCAGAGCCCATCAGGGCCAGGTTGGCCCAGTCCTCGCGCCTCAGCCGGCGGCCCCAGCGGCCCAGGGCCGCGGTGGAGAGCGCCATGCCCACGCCGGCCGGCGAGAATATATACACGGCATCCTCGGCAGACATGCCCAGCACGCGGGCGGCGAAACCGGGCGCCATCATGCCCATCACCATGAGCAGGGTGGCGATAAGGGTCACGTGCCCCATCGGGATGGCGATCTCGCGGCGCGAGACGACGAAGGCCAGACCCTCGCGCAGTTCGTGCCAGGTGCGGCGCAGGGACGAGACAGCGGCCGGCGCCGCGCGGGGAGCCGGCCGGTCCGGCGGCAGGCTGATCGCCAGGCCGGTGACGGCCAGATAGGCGATGGAAAGGATCAGGAAGGTGACGGGAATACCGAGGAACTTGACCGCCAACGGCACCAGCACCAGCAGGCCGATGCCTTGCGCCAGGATGGAGGTGAGGTTGAACAGCGCGTTGGCCGCCAGCAGATTGGATTCGCCGACGATGAGCGGCACCTTGGCCCACATGGCCGGCGCCAGGAACTGCCCCAACGTGGCCGAGACGAAGGTGACCAGATACATGGCCACCAGCGCCTGCCAGCCCGTCAGCAGTTTCAGCGCCAGCACATACCCGAAGATGCTCAGGGCGCGGACGAAGTTGGAGACCACCAGCACCGTTTTTTTGGAGAGCCGGTCCACCACCACGCCGGCCAGCGTGCTGAACAACACCCCCGGCAGGCTGAACGCCAGGATCATAAAGCCCACGTAAGTCGTGGAACCGGTGAGATGCTCGACGGCGACCATCTGGGCAAAGTGAATGCCGTTCTGCGCGGAAAGCCCGATGGTCTCCGCCAGCCACAGGCGCACGAAGGCCGGGTTATTCAGCAGGCTGAGAAAGCCCTGGTGTCTCTCCGAGCTCATGCCAGCAGGCTCGCCCTTCACGGAAGCTGAGGAGGAGATGCGCCGGCGGCATCTGGAAGTTGTTCATCGAGCCACTTTTTGACCCGTTTGAGAAACGTACTGCGGGGCAACAGCACGCGCCGGCCGCATCCCAGACAGCGGATGCCGATATCCGTGCCCAACCGCACCACCACCCATTTATCGGACCCACAGGGATGGGGTTTGCGCAACTGCACCACCTGCCCCATGAGGATCTCCCGATACTCCGGCATCCCCATCTCCCCTTTTCCCGCAGAAATGACCTCATCTTGGGATTCCGCCGGCATTATAACACAAAGGCGCCCCACTGCGAAACGCCTGGATACCACAGGCATTATGGAATACCCCGGCGCCGCGCAGTTTCTGCTTCTCGCGCAGGTATGCTATAATCGAGGAGAAAGAGCCTGCAGGTCTTCCTGCGGGGAAAATGAAAGGATAGGATGTATGCTCTTCAGCGGCTTGAGCTTTGCCGATCTTATCTCACGTATTATCGCCTTGTTGATAGCCATCACGGTGCACGAGGCGGCGCACGCCTGGTCCGCCTTTCGGCTGGGGGACCCGACGGCGAAGAATATGGGCCGGCTGACGCTGAACCCCCTGCGCCATCTGGATCCGCTGGGAAGCCTGATGCTGTTGGTGGCCGGCGTGGGCTGGGGCAAGCCCGTGCCGGTGAACCCGTGGAATTTCCGCACAAGCCCCAAGGCCGGCATGGCCATCACCTCGTTCGCCGGCCCCCTTTCCAACCTGGTGGTCGCGGCCCTGGTGTCTCTGCTCATCCGCTTCGGCAATCTGCCGTTGTCACTGCGGGGGAGCGCCCTACTCCCGGGGCTGGGGGATATCCTCTTCAGCATCATCCTGTTGAACATTGGGCTGGCCATCTTCAACCTGATCCCCATCGCCCCGCTGGACGGGTTCAGCGTGGCCCTGGGGCTCCTGCCCCGCCGTTGGGCACTGCAGTACGCCCGGCTAGAGCAGTACGGCCCTATTATCCTGGTGGGATTGTTCGCCGCCGGCTGGATCCTGCCCATTGACCCATTGGGCATGCTGATGCGGCCGGTGTTCTCTTTCTTCCTGAAACTGTTCCTGGGTTTCTGACCCATGGGTGCAGTCTATCGGGTATCGCAGTTCCTGCGGGCGCTGAAGGCGCGGCTCTCGCCGGCGGAGCGCGAATGGGCGCGCTCCCTGCTGACGCCGGCCGCCGCCGGGCTGTTCGAGGGACTGCCGCGTCAGGACCAGCGCCACGGCATGGATGTGGCGCTGGCACTGCGGGACGCCGGCGTGGAGGAGCCGGCCGTGCTGGCCGCGGCGCTCCTGCATGACGCCGGCAAGGCCCGCAGTCATCTGACGCTCTTTCACCGCACGGCGGTGGTGCTCCTGCAGGCGGGACAGCCGGCCCTGCTCCATGCCCTGGGGGAGGAGGAGCGGCAGGATTGGCGCCGGCCCTTCTGGGTGCACCTCCATCACCCGGAGATCGGCGCAGAGCTGGCCGAGGCCGCCGGCTGTGAGGAGCTGACCGTCTGGCTGATACGCCATCATCACCGGCCGGCGGGAGAGATCCCAGATGCTCACCGCCGCGCCTTGCTGGAGCTGCTCCAGCATCTGGACAACTCCCATTAAGGGAAGGAGGGGGTAATGCCTCCCAAAGCACAGATCACCATCATTGGATTGGGCCTCATCGGCACCTCACTGGGCCTGGCGCTGAAGCGGGCCGGCGGCAACTTCGACATTGTCGGCCACGATCGCGAGCCGGAGGTGGCCGCCCGGGCGCGCAAACGGGGCGCCGTGGACCAGACCGCCTGGAACCTGATCGCGGCGGTGGAAAACGCCGATGTTATCCTGCTGGCCATCCCTATCTCCGCCGTCGAAGCGACCCTGGAGGCCATCGCCGGCGACCTGAAAGAGGGGAGCATCATCCTGGATACCTGCACCATCAAGCGGCCAGTGTTGGAATGGGCGGAACGGATTCTGCCGGCCCACGTCTCGTTCATCGGGGGAAACCCGATACCTTACCAGCCCCTGCCGGCGGCCCAGGGTCCCGAGGGAGCCAGCGAGACCCTGTTCGACAAGTCCCTGTTCTGCCTATGTCCATCGCCGCGCGCCACTGCCGAAGCGGTGCAGTTGGTCGCGGACATGGTCAGCGCGCTGGGCGCACAGCCCTATTTCCTGGACGCCGAGGAGCATGACGGTCTGATCGCCGGCGTGGAGCTTCTGCCGCTGGCGGTGGCCGGCGCGCTGATGGAGTCGGCGGCACGCTCCCCGGGATGGCGCGAGATCACGCGGCTGGCCGGCGAGCGCTTTGCCTCGGCCACCGCCATGGCCATCTCCGATGCGGGAGCCGCCGCCAGCCTGTTGATCCATGACGCCGATAACGTCACCCGCTGGGTCAACACCCTCATCCAGACGCTGTACCAGATGCGCTCCGCCCTGGAAGCCCGGGATGAGGGAGCACTGCGCGGCATGTTTGAGGACGCGCTGACCCAGCGCGAGAAATGGATGAAGGAGCGGGTGGTCGGGCCTATCCCCGAGGGGGCCGCACCCGCCCAGGAAGTCCCCAGCTACTGGCAGACCCTGCTGGGAGCCCGCCTGTTCCGCCGCACGGGGGGCGGAAAGAAGAAATAAACCATCCCATATGCCATCATTTGGAAGAGGAGGGAGAACATTGTACAGCATTTCGGTGACGATGCCGGCGTACAATGAAGAGGCCAACATCGGTGCCATGATCGAGGATGCGGTGCGGGTGGTGAGCCAGATCACCGACGACTTCGAGATCATCGTGACCAATGACGGCAGTAAGGACCGCACGGCCGACGTGGTGCGGGAGAAGGCGCAGAAATATCCCCAGGTACGGTTGGTCGAACATCCCACCAACCTGGGATACGGCGCGGCGGTATATGATGGCTTTGCGGCCGCCACCAAAGAGCTGATCTTCTTCACCGACGGCGACCGGCAGTTCGTGCTGGACGAGATCCACAAACTGCTCCCCCATATCGAGCATGCGGATATGGTGGTGGGCTATCGGGCGCCGCGCCGGGACCCCTGGCATCGCGTGCTGTACGGCTGGGGCTGGAGCATGCTGGTGACCCTGCTCTTCGGCTACACTGCCCGCGATATTGACTGCGCCTTTAAGCTGTTCAAGCGCGAGATCATCACCAACATCGGTCCGCAGATCGCCTCGCGCGGGGCGACCTTCAGCGCGGAGTGGCTGGTGCGGACCAAGCGCGCCGGCTACAAAATCGTGGAGGTGCCGGTCACCCATCTGCCGCGCACCGCCGACTCCCAGCCCGGCCCCCGCCTGCACGTCATCAAGCGCGCCTTCAAGGAGCTGGCCCGCTTCCGCTGGAAGCTTTGGCAGGAAGGCAAGCCCAAGAAGTACAAGGCCTGACGCCAGCCCTGTCCCGGCCCCTGGCACGCTGTGAGCGGCCCGCCGGCCGTGCCAATCAGCCCGGCCCTGGCCGCTCTTCTCTTGCCAGCCGGCTCTCGCCCAACCCATCCCCATTCCGGAAAGGGGTATCTGCCTGTATGCAGGATACCGATGCGGCGGCGCGCCCCAGACGGGTGCTGATGATCGCCCCCACCTCTTTCTTCGCCGATTACGGCTGTCATGTGCGCATCTATGAACAGGCGCGCGGCCTGACCGCCCGTGGACACAAGGTGCTGTTATGCACCTATCATTCTGGCCGGGATGTGCCGGGCCTATCCATCGTGCGGACGCCGGCGCTTCCCTGGCGCCGGCGCATCGAGATCGGCGCATCGTGGCACCGTCTCCTGCTGGACTTTCTCCTGCTGTGCACGGCCTGGCGGGCGGCGCGCCGGCATCGGCCAGATGTCATCCACGCCTTTCTCCACGAGGGCGCGCTCATTGGGACGCTTATCGCCCGCCTGGCAGGGGTGCCTCTGCTGGCCGACCTGCAGGGGAGCCTCAGCAGTGAGGTGGTGGAGCATGGGACATTTCCCCCCGGGCACCGGGTGCTGGGCCTCCTGCGCCGGCTGGAGAGCTGGGTAGACCGTCAGCCGGCGCGACTGCTGGCCAACACGCATCACACCGCGCGCTGGCTGATGGAGGATTTCGGCATCGCGCCGGCGAAGGTGCGCGTGGTGCCCGACGTGGTGGATACCGAGCGCTTCGCGCCAGAGCGGCTCTCCGCCGAAGAGCGGCAGGGCCGGCGCCAGGCCCTGGGCATCCCACCGGACGGCTTTCTGCTGGTGTATGTCGGTCTGCTGGCACCGTATCAGGGCATTGATTTGCTCCTGCATTCCTTCGCCCAGGTCGCCCAACAGATCGACGCCTATCTCCTGGTCATGGGCTTTCCGCACATGCAGAGATACCAGCGTCAGGCCGAGGCATTAGGGATCGGCCGGCGGGTTACGTTCACCGGCCCGGTCTCGTACTTCGAACTGCCGGCATGGCTGGCGCTGGGGGACGCGGCGGTCAGCCTCAAGCTTTCGCAGACGGAGGGCAACGTCAAACTGCTGAACTACATGGCGATGGGTCTGCCGGTGGTGGCGCTGGATACCCCGGTGGGGCGGGAGTACCTGGGGGAGGCCGGCGTGTTCATCCCTCAGGGGGACAGCCAGGCGCTGGCGGAGGTCGTGTGCCGGCTGGCCAGGGAGCCGGCGGAGCGCTGGGCCTTGGGCCGGCGCCTGCGGGAGCGCGCCGTCGTCGAGTTTCCACTTTCCCGGGCCATTGATGCCATGGAGGCCGCGTACGGGGAGGTTTGCCCCGCCCCTGCCCCTATGCTATAATCCCCTCGCCAGCGCGAAGCCCATCAAGAGGACGGTACAGCGAAAGGTTGACAGACATGGCCGAGCATTGCAGGGAGGAGCGCGATCTTCCGCGCTGGCTGATTGCTCTGCTGTTGGGCCTGCACCTCTGCCTGGGCGTGTTATACAGCGTCATAGTGCCGGCCTGGGAGGCCCATGACGAATGGGCGCATTACAAGTACGCCGAGTATCTGGCCAGGTACCGCACCCTGCCGGCCGGCGATGCCCCCCTCACCGACCTGTTCGGCTATGACCAGTCCACCCAGCCCCCGCTGTATTACATCCTGGCGGCTGTCCCCATCGCGCTGGTGAACCCAACGGATAACGCCGCGCCCGTGCCCAACCCATATGCCGCCGCCGGCACAGGACAGACGGGCGTCAACATGGCCGTGCACGACTGGGAGGCGGAGCGCTTCCCCTACCGCGGCACCTACCTGGCCCTGCACCTGGCCCGGCTGATCTCCGTGCTCATCAGCACCGCCGGCGTATGGGTGGTGTACCGGCTGGCGCGGGCGCTGTTCCCCCGCGAGCCGGCCATCATCGGTCTGAGCACCGCTATCGCCGCCTTTCTCCCACAGTACCCCTTCATCGGGGCAGTGGTCGCCAATGA
>Ga0080004_1057862_pt1 | contig 20923 bp, 19 predicted proteins | sample WasSprMetagenome_FD_69207 | JGI IMG/M metagenome (GOLD analysis project Ga0080004, IMG submission 69207) | Sulfidic aquatic microbial communities from Washburn Spring, Yellowstone National Park, USA - WS (SPADES assembly) (version 2) | ecosystem: Environmental > Aquatic > Thermal springs > Hot...
AACCGCTAAGGTTGAGGCGGTTGCCCCCGAGGGATGCGAGAGGCTAGTCCAGTTCTTGAAGGCGTACAGAGGTGCAGTCCAAGAGGTAGTGGATGAGCTATGGAGCCTTAAGAAAACGCCCTCAAAGGCAACGCTCCACAGGGCTTACTACGAAAGGCTCAGGGGTCAAGGCTTCAGAGCCCACCACGTATCCGAGATCTACAAGAGGGCTAGAGAGATCGTTGAGGCTACGAAGGGTAATGGTGGTTCGAGGCCCCTGCTAAAGAAGCTCACGGCTAGAATTCATCCGCTGGACTACAAGATCGACTTAAGCGCTAAGGCCTTGAGATTAGCGATTCTAAACGATGAGTGGATTGAGCTCAAGCTAAAGTGGTACAATTACTTGGACGAGTACTTGGACGGTTCGTGGAGGCTCGGAGAGGTCTTGGTGAGCTACAAGCACGGTAGGGTACTCGCCTACCTCGTCTTCAACGAGGAGGTTCGGCTTAGAGGGCCCAAGACAATTATGGGAGTTGACCTGAACTTCGACAACGCGACCTGCGCGATAGTTGACTTGAACGGCAATTTGATCACCATCCATCCCTTGCCCTACAGGGGCCTGAGAAGGGCCCTCCACTTTAAGAAGCTGGCCGAGCGATTGCAGAAGGAGCATCCGAGGAGCTGGAGGTTCCAGAAGTGGATTCGGAGGGCTAGAGCTAGGTGGTTGAGGAGGGCGAAGAGCGTCTTGATGGACTCAGCCCACTACTTAGCGAAGAGGCTCGTAAGGATCGCGGAGGAGTACGAGGCATACATAGCCTTCGAGAGCTTGAAGAAGGTCAAGGAGAACGGCAATCATGATGATAATCTGGCGTGGGGACTACAGCTGTGGTGTTATAGAAGAGTGCAGGAATTCATGAAATGCAAGGCGTTGGCAAAGGGCCTGAAGACGATCCCCGTCAGTCCGAAGAACACTTCAAGGAAATCGCCGAACGGCAGGCCCCTTAAGTTCATAGACTACAAGACGGTCGAGCTTGGTGGGGTCGTGACTTCGAGGGATGCGATAGCATCTTGGAACATAGCGTTGAGAGGACTGGAGAAGTTGAGGCGAGAGAAGAGAAAAGAGGAAAGGCATGGAAGGCGTATGAGGGGCTTTCGGGTTACGTGGAGCCCTGATAGCCTCGCATGTGAGGGGGTGAGGACCCGACCCGATGCGAGGAACTCCGAGGCGATCAAGTTATCTACAGCTGTTCAAAGCTGTTGGAAGTCGATTTAAACTGATCGCCTCGGGGGAAACCCCTAGGTGCAACAACGAAGATAAATTGATGAGAATGTAGGGACGAACGGTTCGCTCAGGTGGGATAAGTTGATCTCTACGCAAGGCGAGTCGCGTTGATGACTGCCTCCAGCCTTGCTGACGAGTGGTGAAAGCTTGCCACAGGAGCCCAGAGAGGCGTTCACGCGATTGGCCATGTCGGGAACCACAGTTGGCAACGGTGGCCTAAACCGTATTCAATAACCTACGACGTCTTAGGTGTTAGACCGGGTGGCACCTATGGAAGTTATGGATGTCGTGGGCTTCGGCTCCCTCTGCATAGACTTCGTCTTCAAGGTCGACGAGTACCCTAAGAGGGGGACGAGCAACCTTTCGAGGGCCAGCGTCATCGACTGCGGTGGAACCGTAGGCAACTTCTTAGTGGGTTGCTCGAGGCTTGGCCTAAAGTGTGGCGTCGTGGGCGTCGTGGGTAGTGATAACTACGGCCAGATGATCGTCGAGCGCTTGACGTCGTCGGGAATCGACACATCGATGTTGATAGTCGACGGAAGGGGGCCAACGGCCAAGGTCGTGTGCATAGTCGATGGGAAGGGCGAGAGGACCTTCATGGTCGACCCGGGCGTCCAAGCGCGTGTGGAGCTGCCCGAGGAGGCCCGAGAGTACGTAACTAGGTGCAGGGCCTTTCACACGGACTGCCTAGACGTAAAGTGGGCCTCCCTCTTACTGAGAGAGGCAAAGCACCGCGGAGTTATGACCAGCGCTGACGTGGGCCTCTTGGCGGAGCACGCCCTCCAAGGGGTCGGAGGAGGCTGGGTCGACGAAGTCGTCGAGTGGTGCGACGTAGTCTTCGTCTCAGAGGCCAACGCGAAAAAGCTGTTCCCAGGGCTCAGCCCGCTCAACGTTCTAGACAGGGTCCTCCAACGAGGGGCCAACTTGGCCGTAATGACCTTGGGCAGAAGGGGTTGCGTGGTCGCCGACGGCAGTACGGTCGCTAGAGTGAAGGCCTTCGAGGTCGAGGTCGTCGACACGACGGGGGCCGGAGACGCCTTCGAAGCGGGCTTCGTCTTCTCCTTGCTGAAGGGACTTGACGCGAAGAGCGCGGCTTTGCTCGGCTGCGCTGTCGCGGCGATAAAGTGCACTAAATTGGGCGCTCAAGCTGGGTTGCCGACGTTAGATGAGATCAGGGCGTTCTTGAGAGAGAGGGGCTACGGCTCCTTGGCTTCGAGCCTCAGCTGAACTTTAATAAACTTTTGAGCTTCTCCTCGAAAATCCTGTAGGTCTCGTCGTCGTAGAGGCACATTATAACCTCTCTCAAGCTCGTGTCCCTCCTCAGGTACTCCATTATCGTCTTGAGCATTATGTCGGCGCACCTGTCCTTCGGGAAGCCGAATACGCCAGTCGAGATAGCTGGGAACGCTATCGACCTTAGGCCCTTCTCCTCGGCCCTCTTCAAGCTGTTAAGGGTCGCGCCCCTGAGCTTTTTGTCCTCGTCGCCCTCGCCGTACCTAGGACCGACGGCATGTATGATGTACTTTGCCTTCAGCTTGCCAGCCCCGGTCACGACAGCTTCTCCTACAGGACAGTAGCCTATTCTATCGCACTCCTCCTGTATCTCTCGACCTCCCTTTCTCAATATGGCCCCGGCGACCCCTCCGCCCAACTTCAGCCTCTCGTTGGCGGCGTTTACTATCGCATCGACCTCTAGGTCGGTGATATCTCCCTTGGCCAGCTTGAGCTTCTTCCCTCCAATATCCACCTCATACAATATCTCGACCATAACTTGACACTCCGCGCCCTCAGGTAGTGTGAGAGGCGGAGAGGATAAAAGTGAGGCGACAGCAACGCCCCCGAACCCAATGAGAACCCGAGCGGGGTGTGGGGAAGGAGGAGGATGATGCGATGAAAAACATCAAGTTATACGAACCTATATGAGAGCTTAACCCTCGCTGTAAGACCTGCTCAGTACTCGATCCCCTTTCTGGCCTCGACCCCTCGCTTGTGTGGGTGCTTTATCTCCCTCATCTCCGTGACGAGATCGGCCACCTCGATAAACTCCTTCGGCGCTCTGCGACCCGTCAGCACCACGACAGTCTCCTCAGGCACCTTCCCCAAGAGCTCCAACACTTCCTCGACCTTAACCAAGCCTATCGCGGCCGCTAAGTTTATCTCGTCGAGCACAAGAACCCTAGGCCTCCTCTTCAAGGCCTCTTTTGCGAGCTCGAGCCCCTTCCTGGCGAGCTCGTAGTCGATGGGTAGAGGGTTCTCCAGGTCTATGAAGTCCTCCCTGCCGAACTGGTAGATCTCGTACTCTGGCTGCAACCTGTCCTTCACCTTGTACTCCCCCACGTCCTTCCTCCCCTTCATGAACTGCACTATTATGACCTTGTACCCATGGCCCACAGCCCTTAAGGCTAGGCCGAAGGCCGTAAGAGTCTTGCCCTCTCCATCGCCTGTATAGACGTGGATGAAGCCTCTTCCCATAGTTCCTCCCTAAATGAAGCACAACCCCTTAGGGCATTGCTCTAAGTACTCCATGCTTAACGTTATGGAGGCTTCCTCTCCCGGCTCAAGGCCCACGTACAGCACTTGCTCGGGCTTACTCCCGTACCTGTACACGGTTATTCCCTTGCACTTCAGCTTATAGGCCAACGTGAAGACCTCCCTGACCTCGTCGAGGCCCGCCTCGTGCCTCAGGTTGACGGTCTTGGCGACTGAGTTGTCGACGTGCTTTTGGAACGCCGCCTGCATCTTCACGTGCCACTCGGGGTCTATGTCGAGGGCCGTGGCCACGAGCCTCTTCACGTCCTCCGGCACCCCTGGGACGTCCCTCAACGACCCGGTCTTGGCCACCTTGACTATCAGGTCGCGGCTGTAGATCCCCCTCTCCCTCATTATCCTCTCGAACATCGGGTTAACCTCTATGAGGCTTATGCCTCCGAGGGCCTTCCTTACGTAGACCGGAGCGAATATGGGCTCTATGCTGCTCGACGTCCCCGCTATTATGCTTATGGTCCCCGTCGGGGCTATGGCCGTGACCGTCGCGTTCCTCAGGGCATCGTAGCCCATCGACTTCCAGATGCTCTCCTCGAACGTCGGGAACACACCTCTCTCAAGTGCCAGCTCTCGGGATGCCTTCTTGCCCTCGGAGGCTATGAAGCCCATCACCTTGTCCGCTACGTTCAGAGCCTCGTCAGAGTCATACGGTACGCCTAGCTTTAACAACATCTCGGCGAAGCCCATGACGCCCAATCCTATCTTTCGGTTCAGCTTGACCATGCGCTCTATCTGCGGCAACGGGTACTTGTTCACATCTATGACGTTGTCCAGGAAGTGGACCGCCACCCACACGAGGTCCCTCAACTTGTCCCAGTCTATGTCGCCGTTCTTGATGACCTTCGAAAGGTTTATGGAGCCCAAGTTGCAGGCCTCGAAGGGTAGTAGGGGCACCTCTCCGCAGGGGTTGGTCGCCTCGATCTCGCCTAGCTTGGGTGTCGGGTTCTTCCTGTTGATCTCGTCTATGAAGAGTAGGCCAGGGTCCCCGGACCTCCACGCCATGTCGACCATTAGCTCGAAGAGGTCCCTGGCGTCGATGGTCTTGACCGGCTCCTTGGTCCGAGGGTTTATGAGGTCTATCGAGCCTCCCGCCTCGACAGCCTGCATGAACTTGTCAGTAACGGCGACCGAGAGGTTGAAGTTCCTGAAGCTCGTGCCATCGCTCTTCGCCATCACGAACTCCCTGACGTCGGGGTGGTCGACTCTGAGGACGCCCATGTTAGCCCCCCTCCTCTTGCCGCCCTGCTTTATGACCTCTGTAGCTACGTCGAAGATCCTCATGAACGAGACGGGACCGGAGGCCACCCCCATGGTTGACCTGACCACGTCCCCCTTCGGCCTCAGCCGGGAGAAGGAGAAGCCCGTGCCCCCGCCCGACTTGTGAATTACGGCCATGTACTTGAGGGCGTCGAATATGCCCTCTATGGAGTCCTCGACGGGTATGACGAAGCACGCCGCCAGCTGGCCTATCTCAGTCCCGGCATTCATAAGCGTCGGGCTGTTCGGCAAGAACTCTAAGTTCCTCATGACCTGGAAAAAGTACTTCTCCGACTTCTCGGGGTCCAGCCCGTAGAGGACATCCGCCTTAGCTATCGCCCTTGCCACCCTAGCGAACATCTGGCCTGGGGTCTCGACTATCCTCCCCTGCTCGTCCCTCAGCAAGTACCTCCTAGCCAAGACCCTGACGGCGTTTATCGATAGCTTTAGGTCGTCCTCGACGCCCAAGAACCTCTTGGTCTCCCTTATGCTGGTCCTCCACCTCCTGTAGAGTATGTAAGCCTTGGCCGTGTTTGTCAAGCCATGCCTGATCAGCGTATCCTCTACGACGTCCTGAATTTCCTCGACCGACGGGACTTGGCCAGCGAACTTCTGATTTAAAAAGACAACGACTTCGTCGGCCAGCTTCTTGGCTAGCTCGTAGCCCCCCTCACCCGTCTCTTTCAACGTCTTGTATATCGCGTTAACTATTTTCTGAGGGTCGAAGGGCTCAAGCCTGCCGTCCCTCTTCCTGACCTTTTCGATAAAGGACTTCATACCTCAAAGCTCCGCCGAGCTTCTGACCTTATAATTGGCTTTTGAGGTTGTTAGCTTTATCGGTCTGCGTTGTCCGAGCCAGAACTTAATTTCGATGTCAAAAAATTACGTCAAGCCGCCTAGAGGAGCTGGATCCCCGCGTTTTCGAACGATTGCTTTATAGATTTCAATATTTGAGACCTCACATGGGGCGATCTGCGCGGATTTACAACCCTAACGACTGCTCGTATTGTCAAGCTACCCCTGCTTATTCCCACCACGTAGACCTCGGGTTCAGGCGTCGTAGCGACCTCCCTGCACTGTTTAATGGCATCTTTAATTAGTTGCTCTACGACGTCCACGTCCACATCGCTCTTGACTTTGAGGTCTATGGTCAGCTTGGAAAGGGCGTCGAGAGGCTTCATTAGAAAAGACTTTTTCATGAGCTCTGAATTCGGCACGTAATATATTCCGTCCTCCCTCACTATCTCTGTATAGACTGCTGTTATGTCCCTCACGTAGCCGGGCTTGCCGTCTACCACCACCATGTCGCCTCTTCTAAAAGGCTTGTACACCATTAGGGCGTAGCCCGAGAGGGCGTTGGCCAGGACGTCCTTCGATCCCAAAATCAGCATCAAGAATATCGTGCCCAGTATCAACCCGACCGCGAAGTACACCATAGCCGAGGAGCCTCCGATGAAAGGCGCGGAGAAGGCCCCAGCCATCAACATCACTATCGCCAAGGCTATGTACTTCCAGAAAGAGGCCACGCCCGACTCAACGCCGGAGGCCTTCGCTATTTTGTCTATGACCCTAGCTATCACGAGCTTGTATACTAAGTACGCAGACGCGAAGATCGCCAAGACCATCAGCATGTCCACTACTTGACCTGGCAATGCCAAGCCAACCGCCGCGGTTTGATTTATCATGAGGCCTCATCCCGCAAAGATCCTCTTAACGTCCTCCACCACTTCAGCTCGTGCCAGCACTAGGACCCTATCGCCTTCCTTGAGCTCCAAGTTCGGGTCGGGAGGCTTCAGCTGGCCGTCCTTTAAGACGGCGACCACGAGCCAGTCGCCGCTGGCCGGTATCTCCCCCAACCTCCTATCCACCACCAAAGAGCTCGACGTGATGGTGAACTCCAACAACGAGAAGGCCCCACTAGGCGTCGTGGCCCTCGAGAACTCCGATAACAGTGGTTCCCTCAAGAGGAGGGATGCCATGTGCTCTGCGGTTATGTCCTCGGGCGCCACGGCCTTCGTTAACCCGAGCCTCTCAGCCATTCGTGCCAGCCTCTTATCGCTGACCCTCACGACTATCCTCGGAACGCCGTACTCCTTAGCTATCAGCCCAACCAAGATGTTGACCTCGTCGTGCCCCGTAACGGCAGCCAGAGCGTCAGCCCCCTCAAGGCCCGCGCTCTCAAGCACTTCCATGCTGGCCGCGTCGCCCTTGATCACAGTCGCGTCGAGCTCTTCTGAGAGAGCTCGGCACCTCTCCTCGTCGAGCTCAATTATTACAACCTCGTGGCCTGCATCTATGAGCCTCTTTGACAGCAAGCTTCCGACCCTGCCCCCGCCTACGACTATGACCCGCAAAGGCTATGCGCCTCGCAATAGCTGGGAAAAAGCAGTTTTAAGGTAAATATAAACATTAAGAGTTGAGGCGTACCGAGCGTTGATCAATCCGAGGAACTTAGCCTCAGGGCTATCAACCATAACCATCGCTACTGGCCTCATAATGGTTCTGCCGATAATCATCGCCCTGCTGTACGCTGAGCAATCAGTCATACTCGGCTTCGCCATACCCATGGCAGTTGCCTCGTGCATAGGGCTCGTGGCCTATAAGAGGATAGGGCCTCCGCTCAAGCTCACGACGGCGGAAACAATGGCAATAGCTGGCTTGGGATGGCTCTTGGCGGCGGCGCTTTTCTCGATCCCCTACCTCGTGGTATTGAATATTAGCCCCTTAGACGCCTACTTCGAGGCGCTCTTCAGCTTGACGACTACCGGTATGACGGTCATACCTGTCCTCGAGGAGGTTCCAAGATCCATCTTGCTCTGGAGGGCTTTGGGGGAGTGGGTAGGCGGCATGGGCATAGTCCTGTTGAGCACGCTCCTGCTTCTCAGCCGCGAGGGCATAATAGCCTGGAGGATGTACTTAGCCGAGGCCAGGGAGGAAAGGCTCGCTCCAACAATTAGGAGCACCATAAAGCACCTCTGGTTGATATACGTCTCCTACACAGCCCTCTGCGCGCTGTTACTGATGCTGGCCTCGACCCCTTCGAGGCGATGTGTCACGCGCTCGCCTGCTTATCGACAGGCGGCTTCTCCACTAGGACGAGCAACGTAGGGGCCTTCGACAACGTTGTCGTCGAGGTTGTGCTGATGGTCTTCATGATCTTGGGCGCTACGAGGTTTTTCGCTGCACTACAGGCTTTTCACGGGCGACGCGAGGTCTTTCACGAGAGACCTAGAACTTAGGGTCTTCGTCTTAGCGTTGACGGCCTCGTCGATCATAGTATCGCTCGACCTAATGTTTCGGGCAGGTCTCGACGTCGGCGAGGCGTTACGCGTGGGCTTCTTTCATGCGATCTCCGTCGGCACAACTACTGGGTTCACGACCAAAGACTTAGCGTCGCCCGTGTTCCCCCCTTTGAGCAAGGCAGTCCTCCTCCTCTTAATGATAATCGGCGGCTGTTCTAACTCCACGGCTGGGGGCTGAAGGTCTGGAGGGCAACGGCCTTGGCAAGGGTCGCCAAGTACGAGGTCGAGAGGGTCTTCTGGCCTCCGGAAGCTTTTAAGTCCATCAGGCTCGGCGATAAGGTCTTAAGAGAGGACGAGGCCTTGAGATTGGCCTCCTTCTTCTTCGCGTACATCTCCTTCGCCCTCTTAATGACGACGGTGATGGTATTGTTCGAGGGGGACTTCCTCGGATGTCTCTCCGGCGTGCTCTCGGCTATGGCCACCGTTGGCCCCTTCTACATGTCGCCCCTTAACCTGAGCCCCGCCTCAAAGATAATCTTGATAATATCGATGTGGGTCGGGAGGCTAGAGCTCGTGCCAGCGTTAATGCTCCTCTCGCCCAAGTTTTGGGGCGAGCTCTTAAAGTCCAGCCGCAAGGCTGGCACGTCAAAAGTTAATATTTAAGGCCCTAGAATAGCACTCGAGGTAACGATCATGCCCCTCGAGAGGGTGGAATCGGGGATACCGGGCCTCGACGAGCTACTTAAAGGAGGGATACCGAGGAGGAACGTGGTGTTGCTCTCGGGAGGACCTGGTACTGGCAAGTCCATTTTCGGGCAGCAGTTCCTCTACCACGGCCTGCTCAAGAAGCAACCCGGAATCCTAGTAGCCCTAGAGGAGCACCCCGTCCAGATAAGGATAAACATGTCACAGTTCGGCTGGGACGTCAGGAAGTTCGAGGGCGAGGGGCTCTTCGCGATAGTCGACGCCTTCACGGCGGGCATAGGCGAGGCGGCCAAGCACGAGAAGTACGTCGTCAGGGCAGTGGACGACGTACAGGCGCTGATAGAGGTCCTGAGGAAGGCCATAAAGGACTTGGGAGCCGAGAGGGTCGTGATAGACTCGGTCACGACCTTGTACATGACAAAGCCGGCCGTCGCCAGGGGCACCGTGATGTTGTTGAAGCGCGTGCTGTCCGGCTTGGGTTGCACCTCAATACTCGTGTCCCAGGTGAGCGTGACGGAGCGCGGCTTCGGAGGCCCCGGTGTCGAGCACGCAGCCGACGGCATAATCAGGCTGGACCTAGATGAGATTAACGGCAGGCTGTACAGGAGCGTCCTGATCTACAAGATGAGGGGCACGGCGCACTCCATGAACCGCCACCCATTCGACATAACCGATAAGGGGATAGTGGTGTACCCAGACAAGACTCTCTCAATAAGTAGGGGGAGATTCGTAGAGGAATAGGAGGAAAAAGGGAATGCCTGAGGAGATTCCTCTGACACCAATAGGTAGAGACCAGATCCACAAGCTCGAGACCGCCCTTTTAATAGGTACGTTGCTGAGTCCAGAGGTCATAGAGCTGTTGAAGAACCCAGAAGAGAGGTTAACGTGGGTCGACTCCTTGGCCGTAGCGGCTGCTGCGCTTGCGCGCGAGAAAGCCCACATGACCGTGCCGCAGATAGCCGAAGAGCTCGGCAGGAGCGAGGCGACCATCAGGAACCACTTAACGAGGAAGACCAAGGCTGGCCAGCTGGTCTGGCAGACGTACGAGAAATTCGCGAAGGAAGGCGTGAAAATAGATGTAGAGAACTTGCTCGGAGCGAGCTCTGCTGAGCTTGCTCGTTTGAAGGGTGAAAACGAGGAGCTGAGAAGGAAATTAGAGGAAAGCCAGAACAGGATCAGGGAACTATCCAGCTTGGTCGAGGGGCTGTCGAGGAAGATCAATAAGGTAAAAGATGAACTTCGCAAAGTCCTTGAGGAGCTCTAAACCTCCTTCGCGACTCTTCTAGACGTGGCTACTTCTTTACACTTCGCGCACCTCCTCCTCTTCGGCGACGCTAGGAGCGCTGCTAGATAGGCGGCCGAGGCGCATATTCCTATCATCGCGCTCGTGGCTACGTTGAAGTAGAGCGAGAGCAGGAAGCCTGCGACCCCCGAGGCTAGCGATACTAAGAGCGAGAGCGAGAGCATCCGCTCCAGGCCATGCGAGAACTCGTAAGCGGCTGCGGCGGGGGCTACGAGCAGGACGACCGCTAGGATTATGCCCACGACCTTGACCGCCACTACGGAGAACAGGGCTATCAGGAAGACCATGAGGTAGTGGTAGAGCGAGGCCCTCAGGCCCATGGCTTCAGCGGCCTCGGGATCGAAGGTTATGAACTTGAACTCCTTGTAAAACAGCGCAACGATGCAGAGGGCCACAACGGCGACTGCTACCAGTGTGTACAGGTCGATCAAAGAGACGCCCAAGACGTCTCCCACTATGAAGGACCACGCGGTGGCAGTATACGTGCGAGCTAGGGACAGGAAGAGGACGGCGATAGCCGTCGAGAAGCCAAACATCATCCCCACGAATACGTCGGCCCTCCTCTCGTTGCCTCGACTGGCATAGGCCGTCAGCCCCGAGAAGCCCAAGCTCACGGCCAGCGCCCCCAGCAGAGGATTGACGCCGTAAATGACGGCAATAGAGGCGCCGGCGAACGAGGAGTGAGTTATGGCGGCGCTCAGGGTCGAGAAGCCCCTCAAGACCGTGAAGACCCCTACCACGCTCGAGACTATCGATGCTATTATCACTGCTACGAGCGGCCTGATCATGGCTGGGTGGAAGAGCATGTCAAGCATGGTGGTCGACCCCCGAGACCACTACCTTCTCGCCAGCCTTGACCACGCTCACCCTCCTCATGAAGGTTCTCGCCAACAAGTACTCGTTGAGGACTTCCTCGGCGCGCCCGAAGGCCACGACGGTCTTGTTCAAAAGCATGACGTAGTCCGAGACCTCGAGCAAGGGGTTCAGGTCGTGGGTCACCATGACGACGGCGACCCCCTTACGCGCCTCCTCTCTCAAAACCTTAAGTATGACGTCCTGCGTCGCGGCGTCCACGCCGGACAGCGGCTCGTCGAGCAACAGGAGCTGCGGCTGTACTGCCAGCGCCCTCGCGATCAGGACCCGCTGCTGTTGGCCCCCCGACAGGTGTGAGAAGGGCTCGTCCCAGAACCCCTCCATCCCGACGACCTCCAAGGCCTCCCTCGCCGCTTCGTAGTCCTCCCTCGTCAACCCCCTTCCCCATCCCCTCTTCGCCACCCTCCCCATGAGGACGACGTCCTTGACTAAGACAGGCTTCGTTGGATCTATCCTCTCCCGCTGAGGCACGTAGCCGGTCCGCCTCCTCACCTCGTACTCCTCGCCCGGCACCCTGTGGCCCAAGACCTCCACGGTCCCCGAGAGTGGCTTCACCATGCCCAAGAGGGCCTTGAGCAACGTCGTCTTGCCCGAGCCGTTCGGGCCTATGACCGACAAGAAGGCGGGCTCCCTGAGCTCGAAGCTGACGTCCTCTAGGGCCAGCTTGTCCTCGTAAGCTACCGAGAGCCCCTCCACGTATATGACTGGTCTCATTTCGACCTCCTCAGCCTCACTATCGCCAAGCCCTCCAAGGCCGCCACCGCGGCCAATGCAATCGTGGACAGCGCAAACACATCGATGCCCGACGCTTCTGCACGCGACGGCGAGCGCTCCGCCAAGCGCCCCGCCACGATGACGACGTTGCGCTTTATGAAGTCGAAGTAGTTGTCCTCGCTCGACGTCGGGATGCCGTACAAGTACGCTAGAGGGGTCCCCGTTCCCTCCGCTATCTGTCTTCCGATGCGGCCTTCATCTCCCTCGCTCTGAGTCGCCGAGACTATTATGAGGTCGCAGTCCTTCGCCTTCTCCATCGCTACGCCTACGTCTTGGGGGCCCGGCAACGCCTCCCCTCTAGCGACCACGTAGACGATGTCCAGTCCCATCCACTTGACGAGGGGTTCGAAGTGATCGGCGATCAGCAAAACGCGCTTACCCGTCAATTTCACAGAGCCCTTCAACTCCGAAAGCCACTGCTCGAGGGCTTCGAGTTTGTGCGCGAATTTCTGGGCTTGACTTAAGTAGTACCCTGAATTTGGGCTATCGATCTGGGACATGGCCTCCGCCACTTTGCGAGCTACGATTTTCGCGTTAGGAGGGTAAAGCCATAGGTAGTGCGGGTTCTCGTTCTCTATAGTCATGCCCCCCTCTTCGGTCCAGTTGTTCCAAGAGATCTTGCGACTACATGGCGGTAGCTGACCCAAGAACTCCTCCCGCCCAGTGCAGATGAATAGATCGCATGACTCCACGAGCAACGCGTCTTGGGGGCTGGGGGAGTAGTGGTGCGGGTCGACCCCCGCTACCACTAAAACGCGTAAGTCTGCCCTATCCCCTACGACCTCCTTTGCTATAAGATATAGCGGGCTTATCGACACGACCACCATCGGCCTCTTAGGTTGCTCCGTGCTTACCGCTAGGGCTTCGGGCGTCACGAGAAACACGACGAGCAGTACCGCGACGAGTGAGAGCTTGGCCCCCTTCATACCAATTAATCATAGCGCTTCGTCTAATATATTAATTTTCTCTTTGGAATATTATTAAAAATACTTAAGAAGGCTTTGTCAATAGTTATTATATGGTGCTGACCCCTTGACCATAATAACGTTCTCGATATCGGAGAACCTCGAGAGGGACCTGAACGAGGCCGTGAAGAGGCTGGGCTTCATGAGCAGGTCCGAGGCCATAAGGCACGCCTTGAGGCTCCTCTCATCCGAGCTGCACAGCCTAGACGCCATCAAGGGCAAGGTGCTCGCTGTCGTGGCCGCGGTCTACGGCAAGGAGTCCGAGAAGGCGAAGGTCTACAAGATCCAGCACGAGTACGGCGACGTCATAAACGCCTACTTCCACTCCCACATCGAGGGTAGCAAGTGCTTGGAGGTCATGGTGGTACACGGAGAGGCCGAGAGGGTGCGCAAGTTCATAGGCGGGCTCAGGGCCTCTCGCGACCTCGAGCAGATGAGGGTGGTTGTGCTCGAGCACGCCGAGGGCTGAGTCCCTCAACCTACGACGCCACGCAAGCTATTTAGTGTGGCCCCTCGTAGTTAGCGTGAGGAAAAGTGGAGATGTACGATTACAGCAGGATACTAGAGCTTGAGAGGGAGCTAATGCGCAAGGAGAGGCAGATAGAGTACCTCCAGCTGGAGCTGAAGAGGTACCAAGCGGCCATCGAGGAGCTCAGGCAGGGCACGAGGCCTGTGGGGCTGGTCCAAGACGTCATAGGCTTGAACGCTTACGTGAGGCTCGAGGCCGGCCAGCTCTACGAGGTCACGATCCCGCCTCACCTCAAGGACAGGGTGCAACCCGGCTCACTAGTCGTCCTCTCCCCCAACAGGGGGATCGTGCTCAACGTCGTCGAGAAGAAGTTCACGGAGAGGAGCTTGTGGAGCTTGAAAGTAGAGAAAGAGGTGAACGTCTTCTACGAGGACGTCGTCGGTCTGGAGAGGGAGCTTAAGGAGCTTAGGAAGGCTGTCGAGTGGGTCCTGAGCCCAGACGTCAGACGTAGGAGGGAGAACATAGTCAAGGACCGCAGGCTCCTCGAGGAGGCAGGCACGGTCCTGCTGTTCGGACCTCCTGGGACGGGGAAGACGTACATGGCCAAGGCCGTCGCTGGCTCGTTGAGCAGATATGGACAGAGGACCTCCTTCATCAAGGTGGAGGCCTACGAGCTTGTCTCCAAGTGGCTGGGAGAGTCCGCTAAGAACGTGAGGGAGCTCTTCAAGCTGGCTCGAGAGGTGGCCCCCTGCATACTCTTCATAGACGAGGTCGACGCCATGGCTAGAGCTAGGACTGAGGTGACGTCCGACGCGGGGAGGGACGTTCAAGGAATGCTCAACCAGCTCTTGACTGAGATAGGCGAGGGCTTCCACGTCAACAGGAACTTGGCGGTAATATTTGCAACGAACATGCCCTCCGTGATAGACCCAGCGCTCATGGATAGGGTCAGGAAGGTGATATACGTGCCTCCTCCCAGGAGCAAGGAGGAGGTGAAGAGGCTCTTCGACTTCTACCTGTCCAAGGTCTCCGTGGACCCGAAGATATGGAGCGGTTCCGGCCTCAAGCCCGAGGCGTTCGAGGAGCTGTGGAGCAACATCAAGCGCAGGAGGCTAGTCTACGAGGCGAGCATACCCTCTAGGAACATTAAGATCTCGGACGAGTACTGGATCACCCCTAGGGACGTCAAGAACATAGTGCAAGAGGCTTCCAGCGACGCCGCCTTCGAGGGCCTAGAGTACGTGACCCTCGACAAGCTACTGGAGTACGTCAAGGGGCTTAGCATGGAGAGGAGTTGCCAGGTGGCGTTCCTATAGCCCGGACCAACTGAGCAAGTGCAAGTTGCCGACGTGGACCCTCTTCAAGTGGCGGCGGGCAACCTTCAGGCACTCCTCGACCTGGTTCCTCGGGGTTATCGGCATGTCGCTCATGAAGTGGTCGGGGTGGAAGACTAGCAAAGAGTAAGGTATTTCGGGGTTGAGGCTTGCGATGAACTCCGCGATCTTATCGACCTCGCTCGCGTCGACATATCCTGGCACCAAGAGGGTCGTGGCTGTTAGCACGGGCGGGTTCGGCCTCTCGCTGTAGAAGTCCCTCGCTATCATCTCGAAGTTCTCGTAGGCGGCCCTGTTCGACACCCCACTAAGGGCGTAGCTCAGCTCTTCGCTGAAGCACTTCAAGTCGAACTTTATGTTCCCACCGCTCTTTAGGGCCAGCTCTGCCGCCTCCCTGACGAGTCCCCTGTTCCCGCAACCATTCCACTCGAAGCATATACGGATTATCCTCTTCCCAGGCTTCTCCTCCAGAACCCTCCTCGAGGCCTTTATCGCGAAGGGCAGTTGGGGCTCGGGCGACCCGCCAAAGAAGCATATGCACGTGTAGTCCTCGTTGTCGAGAACGTGTCTCACGAAGCCCTCGACGGACACCTTGGGGGCCCTAGACAAAAGCTTGTGCGAGGCGTTCTGGCAGAACAGGCAGTCGAAGTTGCACCCGTAGAAGAACACAGCGTAGTTCGCGTAGCCCACCTCGGGCCCAGGGCGCACGGCATACTTGGGGTAGCCAGTCCCAGTCCCGGCCGGGCAGAACCACGACGCGCAACAATTAGTGACGTGGGGGTCGTAGTAGCCGTACATTAAGGCCTCGTCGGCCGAGACCTCAGAGACGAGCCTTCCGTTTGCATTCTTCCTCAGGCCGCAGAAGCCCACCTCCCCCTCGCCCATCGAGCACTCGTTCGCGCATATCGTGCACCTCAGGCCGCGGGGGTTTCGAGGGGGCTTCGGAGGGAGGCCATAGCGCGACCTAGCCACTTCGTGAGCTCGCTCGATGAATGGGCGCGCCTCCTCGAACTTAGTCTTGAGGCACTCTGGGCATACCTCGAGGGCCATCGATATCAGCTTAGACCTCCTGCCGCAGAGCCTGCATTCGACCTCCTTAACGCCTGTGAATCTCCACATGGAGGCACACCTACACGAAGGTCTTGAACCCCCTTTGAGTGACCTGCACAGCGCCTGTTATCGGTATCGGGTTCTTGCAGTACAGGCACCTCTTGTCCTCTGTGAGCTTAACCTCGTACACCCCCCACTCGAACCTCTTTATTACCGGTTTGCCGCAAACGGGGCAGTACGTGTGATGACCGGGGTGATCGGGTATGTTGCCAACGTAGGGGAAAAGGATGCCCATCTTCTTCGCCATTTGATAGGCCCTCTCTATCACCTCGAGGGGCGTCGGAGGGTTTCTAAATCTGTATGCAGGGAAGTACCTGGTGAAGTGTAATGGCACCTCTGGGCCAGCGTGCTTCAAGTGGTTTTCGATGACTTTCCTAATGCAGTTCTCATCATCGTTGACGCCGTTTACTATGAGGAAGACGACCTCAACGTGCAGGCCCGTCTTCGAGGCCCTCTCTACGTTCTCCCACACCAAGCCAGCCCCCTTCACGCCCACGTACTTTTCGTAGACCCCTTCGTCCCCCTTGACGTCTACCTTGAGGCCGTCGAGACCTGCCTTGGCGAGCATGTCCAAGGCTTCGGAGGTCATGAAGCCGTTGGAGACGAAGCAACAGTAGAGGCCCTTTCTCCTCGCGAGTGGGAAGACGTCTAGGCAGTACTCAAAGAGCATGGTGGGCTCGTTGAAGCTCACGCAGAGGCCTTGGTCGCCGTTTCTAACGGCGATGTCCACCAGTTGATTCGGATCCACGTAGAGAGCCGCCTTGGGGTCGGGCCTAGACTTAGAGAGGTGGTGGTTCTGGCACCAAGGGCAGTCGAAGTTGCAGGACCAAGTGGAGAAGGTCAAGGACGTTGAGCCAGGCCAGTAGTGGAAGAAGGGCTTTATCTCTATCGGTCTGCTCTCGACGGCCGAGAGGTCACCGTAGGTCACGGTGTACAGCGTCCCACCGTAATTAAACCTCGTGCCGCAGTACCCCCAGCCTCCTTCTGGTATCTTGCAGAGCCTGTTGCACACGCGGCATACGACAGCCTCGCCTCGCCTTTCGAAGAGCGGAGAGGGCCTGACAGTCGGCCTCTTCAGGAGCTCGCCAGAATCAACCGCCTTGGCCAAGCCTCATGCACTCCGTCGATAGCGAGGGCCTCTTGGGCGGGAGTCCTCCATTTTGTGTTGTAATACCTGCAAGGAACTGCCTCGGGCCTCCCGGGCCCTCGACCTCCCTCAGCCCCACCCTCCCCTTTCCGAGGATCAAGTGCGTGAGGATCTTGAGCTTCTTGCTGAAGATTTTAAAGGGCATGTCCTCGTCACTCTTACGTATGAAAGGTATATAGGAGGCAGCTGGCCATAAACTTTAACTCGAAGAGAGTGTCCTTCGTTGACTACCATCTGGAGGACCTCGGCGAGGGTGTATTGGTGCCCTAACTGCAATGTGCCTTTGCTGGCGCCCAAGTGCGGCCTCTGCAACGAAGTAGGGGTAAAGGCTCGCGGCTCGCCTCCCAAGGACTTCAGGCCAGCGATGGACTACGACTTCAAGATTCTGAGGGAGGCCGTGGAGAGGGAGTTCGGCTCTAAGGCCTACGAGGTCCTAGTCCCGAGCGAGGTGGTTTTGCTCAACAAGATACCCTACGTCGACCAGGCAAACGAGGTCGTGGTAGATGGATGGGTCATGGGGAACCTCTACTACAGCCCGGACAAGGGCGTCTGGAGGTTCAGGCCGTCCTACGAGGGCGCCGCTAGGCTTGTGGCTGAGGGCGCCGCTCCTTACGTCGAGGTCTTGAAGGGGGGCATCAGGCTGTGGGACGAGCTCTCCAAGAGCGAGGTCAGGGGGGACTCGCTCCCTGCCAGCGGCAAGTACGTGATCCTGACGGACTCCAAGTCCATGACCATAGGAGTCGCTGTCTCGCTGAACGGCGAGAAAGCGAAGGTCGTTAAGGTCTGGGAACCCCAAAGACCTCACGAGAAGGGGAGAAGAAGCGATTGGGAGGTAGCGATCAAGGCCAACGAGGGCCACCTAGAGGCCGAGGAAAAGAGGGCTGAGGCCCTAGTGACTAAGGCCGTTAAATCGCGCAACGTCTTCGTGTCCTACTCAGGCGGCAAGGACAGCCTAGCAACGCTCCTGCTGACCTTGAAGTGCTTGGGCGACGTCCCCCTCTTATTCAACGACACCGGCATAGAGGCCCCCGCGACCGTGGAGCACGTCTGGAGAGTGGCCGATAGGTTCGGACTGGAGCTCGTCTACGCCAGCGCTGGCGACGCGTTCTGGAGGTCCGTGCCAGTCTACGGGCCGCCCGCCAGAGACTATAGGTGGTGCTGCAAGGTGTGCAAGCTGGTCCCCATAGCCAAGGCAGTCAAGGAGAGGTTCCAAGAAGAGGCTTACGCGATACTCGGCCAGAGGAAGTACGAGTCCTTCGCCCGTTTGAGGGCTCCCGCCATCGAGAAGAGCAGGTGGATACCAAACCTCGTGAGCGTCAGCCCGATAAGGGACTGGTCCGCACTTCACGTCTGGCTCTACTTAATGAGGGCCAAGGTCGAGTTCAACCCGCTGTACAGACAGGGATTCGACAGGATAGGGTGCTGGCTATGCCCGGCGTGCGAGCTCGCCGAGTTCGAGAGGGTCAAGAGGCTTTACCCCGACTTGTGGGGCAAGTGGGAGGAGAGGGCCTTGGGTTGGTGCAGGGAGAGGGGCCTGCCAGAGGAGTGGTTCAGGCTCGGGCTGTGGCGATGGAGGAGGCTGCCCGGAGAGGCCAAGAAGTTTGCTTCAAGGATGGGAGTGGACGTGAAGAGGATAGAGGAGGGGCTCGCGAGCCTCAGGGACTTGGAGGTCGTGTTAACCGTTAGGCCTTGCGAGGATGTATATGAGGCCCAGGGCTCGATGAAGTCGCCCATCGACTTAGCCAAAGTGGCCACCATGCTCAAATGCACAGGAGGAAGGGTCTTAGTCAACGAGAAGCTGGGCCTGCTGACCCTGAGGATGGACGAGGGGGTCGCGTCGTTGAACAAGAACGGCTCGTTCTCGATTCGAGCCGAGGACGCCCACGAGCTGAAGAGGGCTGTGGAGGTCTTCGTCAAGAGCCTGCTGAGGGCCAAGTACTGCAACTTGTGCGGCTCTTGCAAGAACTGGTGCCCTACGAACTCCATAGTCGTGGAGCGAGAGGTCGAGGTAAAGGACTCGTGCTTGGGTTGCAGAACCTGTATACTCGCATGTCCTGTCGCCACGTACATGTACAAATTCTCGACGAGCGTAGTCGGTGACGAAGTTGGGGAGTAGGGCTCTTCGCCTCTTATTGCTCATAAGCATAACGACAATAGCAGTAGCGATAGCTTTCGCTTCAGACGTTGCACATGCAGAGAAGAGCTTTAAGTACGTCTTCGAGGTCGACGACGAAGGAGCCACGAAGGTAATGGTCCACTTCTGGGACAACGAGAGCGGAAGCTCTTGGCTCTACGTCCCTAAAGACCAAAGGTGGATGCTCAACATCACAGCCCACGAGGGCAGGCTGCTCAACGTCACATACAAAAGGATCATCAGCGATGGACGGGAGGACCCCTTCTACGTGGTCATGGAGTTCCACTACGAGGCCTCGACAGTGTTTAACGCGAGCGTGGAGTACCGCATGAAGCACGGGGCGCTCATAATCGAGCCGAGGGCGACTTTCATCTCCCCTCGAATCGTACACGAAGGTTCTAAAACCAACGTCGTCACGTACTTGCCGAGCTACGCCATCACTTCTGAGGATAACGTCTCGTCAACCTCAGGGCTCATCAGTGACGTCGAGGTCACGAGGAAGGATGGGGCCGTAGTTGTCAGCGCGGTGGTGGGGTCGAACGACAGGCTGGTAATCGAGTACACAGCCCCGCGAGCGGCCAAGATCGTAAACATAACCCTAGGGCGTATGATTTTCAAGACCCCTCCGCGGTATTTCGAATTCGCTCACGATGTCTTAAGAGCTCTAAATGAGACCTACACCGTCTACAAAGACGTCTTCGGATGCGAGACGCAAAGAATATACATCGAGTTCTTCGCCCCTACGAGAAAGGACTTGGACTTGGGCATCGAGGGGTACGTGCCCCTCGTGGGCAGGGAACTTGGACCGATCCACCTGAACCTCCTCTACATAAGGGGGGTCGAAGGTTTCACGAGCGTGGTCGCGATGCACGAGCTAGCACATCATTTTCTATGGTGCGCTGGCGTCCCGCTCTCGAAACTCTGGATCCATGAAGGGGTGGCAGAGTACTTGAGCTTAACCCTTGGTAGAGAAATGGGTTATCGCGACGCTGTTGAGATGCACGAGAACTCGCTCATCGCCGACTTGGAGAAGCTCGACGACCGACTGGGCTTCATCCAAAAGTGGACGCCATCTTCGGTGCCACCTCAAGAGCTCGGCCCCTACTACGCCGCCTCTTACCAAGTCATTAAGACGTTGTGCGAGAGGTACGGCGGCCTGGACTACCTAAAGAGGCTGTTCGAGGCCTTCAAGAGGCTCGACTACTTCGATTGGTACGACGAAAAACGAGTAATAGAGGCCTTCGGCAAGGCGGCTGGCAACGTCGACGAAGTGGTCAGGCTATTCCGAGGATGGGGCTTTGAGATCGAGGGACCTTCGCAGTTCGTGCCCAGCATTCCTCAGGTGAGGAAATACATCTCTGGTTTGCCGGACTGGCTCGAGCCTTACAAGAGAATGGCCGAGGTGGCCACTTACGTAGCTGAGGACCTTCGACAGCAAGGTCTAGTCTATGCGGCTCTCTTAGTTATTAAGGCATCACAACTTATCTGTGATTTTAGCCTTCCGTTCGCGATCGCTAGCATAGCGATAGTAGTGATCGCTCTCGTCCTCTTAAGGCGATTGGCCTAGCTTCTCTTGGACACTCTTGACCTTGTCTAGCATGCCCTTCTCGACGTCCCTTCTATCATCAATTAAGATTACCGTCTGACCTCCTCCCCGCCCTAAAGGGCGAGGGTTCCTGCTAGTGCGGGGAGGTTTGGGATTACATCCCCTCTTCCCGAGGGTTTAACCCCGGGCCGGGTCTCCGGCCCATTACCCCTATCCCAAGTGGGACTCGGGGTTATGAGCATGTTGTATGCTCCTACTA